>SMTZ1_10010305_pt1 | contig 26907 bp, 9 predicted proteins | sample DeeMarSWOR136_30_FD_25667 | JGI IMG/M metagenome (IMG submission 25667)
TAGGTGTTGAAATCGGAACGCATCTTGTGCCATTATAGTACAGTCATTGTTGAATGATCGGAATTTAGCTTGCACTGGGAAGACAATGATGAGAACTAAAATTGCTTATTTGATGTTGGTTTCAGTTTTTTCTGTTGGCCTGCCAAGCTGCCGGTGATTCAAAGCACGTCAAGGCAAGACTTAACATAATCAAGTTTCGCAGGAATGTCATAGTGTCAACCGAACGAAAAGGGCTATGAAAAAATAGGGGCGTGCAAATAATATAAGTAAAAACGGGAGATATCGATGATAACAACAAGAGTTTCTGTTCTAATAGCCTACTATGAGTTCCTGCTTGATAGTCAGCAGGTCTACAAATCATGCTAAAAACAAGGACACAACGACAATATCTTGCCTTTTTTCTTGCTTTTAAGCCGAAGACGGCGTATAAATACTTTGCTCAAAAACTATTAGCAACTACAGGAGGTAGATACCATGCAAAAGCTCTTGTTGCTATGTGTGTGCTTGTTCTTAGCTGTTCCCTGCGCAGCGGAAACAATCTATGTTGATGATGATGCACCACTGGGTGGAAACGGGGGCGGCAGAGTAGGTCTGAGAAAGCCGCCCGGCGACGCCTCGAAGGATTGGGTCATACTTCTTACCAAAAAAGATAATACGAGTAACACTGTAACTACAATTCTGAAGGCCGAACCTGACAATCCGACAGGCAGGCCGGGATGCGGCTTCAAGATCACATACCGCTGGCAGGCAGTACCCATGAACAAGGATTACACGGTATTCGTCCACTTTGTCGACAAAGATGGAAAAACCGTGCTCCAGGACGACCATGAGCCGCCGATACCAACCTCCAAATGGAGCGGCGATGTGAAATATACGCGCAACGTGCCCCTGGAACAATGGAAGGTTGAAAACAAACGCACCGTTCACATAGGACTGGCCGAAGGCAAGTACCCTATTTATGCGGGGCTTTACGACAAGAAAGAAGGACGAAAAGATCTGAACGCCGGTCCCGGCGTAACGAAAATAGATGAGCAACGATACAAGATAGGTGTTCTCAGCATCGATGCCGAGGCACCGATTCCTGAGCCCGGCAAGAAGACTCTCGATTTGACAGGGTATCACCTAACATTTAACGAGGAGTTCGACGAGTTAAGCGTGTCGGCATGGGGTCCTGCCGGGCCAGAGGGGACGCGATGGATCGCCCACACACCATGGAGGGGAGATTTCGGTGACGCAAGGTTCACAGACCCAAAACCAGGGTTTCCCTTCACTGTAAAGGATGGTATCCTGCGCATCGAGGCGCGTAAGGAAGGCGGGCGATGGCGAAGTGGGTTGCTCTCCGCCGTCGATCCCAAAGGGAATGGTTTCAAGCAGAAGTACGGCTACTTCGAGTGCAGAGCGAAGTTTCCCAAGGGGCCGGGGACATGGCCGGCCTTCTGGTTAATGGGTCTCAAGAATCTCAAGGGCCTCCCGGAAAACTCAGGACCCAGGGTTAATCCTGAAATAGACGTCGTAGAACACTATGGGCACTGGCCCTGGAAATTTCACTATGCTCTTCACCAATGGGGCCTCAGAGGCGCTGAGAGCAAGCATGGCGAAAAGCGATTCGTCGTGTTCGGCACGGAAGAGAATTTCCACACCTACGGCGTAATGATCGACGAGGAGTATATCATCCTTTACTTCGACGGCATCGAATTAAACCGGGAACAAACACCGGAATCTGCAAAGACTGCCCTGTACCCGCTGGTGAACCTGGCCCTGGGTCCGGGATGGCCCACGGACAAGACACCGAATCCATCATATATGTACGTGGATTACATCAGGGTATGGAAGAAAAAGAACCTGCCAAATGACAGCGGTATCTAACGAGCATGCTAAAACGCGGTCGGAGACCAGTTCTGAAGAAGGAGATGGACCGTAAGATCTTTTCAAAGAAAATTCTACTTACTCGACACAGGATTCTTTTTCGCAGTGTCTCTGTTCACTGTAGCGATCTGCGTATGCTCGTTTGCCACGGCTGCGAGGGGCGCGGAAAAACTGCGGGTGATTGTCATGACGGATGTCGGCGAGGATGATCCGGACGAAGAGATGTCGCCTATAAGATTACTAATGTGCTCCAATGAGTGGGATATTAAGGGCCTCATTTCGACCAAAAACATGCCTGGGCATTCTCTCCATCCAGAGCTCATCCGCTAACGGCACGCCACTGCTTACGAGGTACGGTAGATATTGTCGTATTCGCAGGGCAGTAATCTCAAGAATGTGTTGATTGACAAAACGAAGAAACGCATGACTCTATCTGTTACAAGAATTAAATCCGGCTATCTGAAGCGGTAAAATGGGATGAATCCAATCGAGGTTCTGCGTCATTTTTGCGTCAGTCGCCAGTGGTAAACGGTCACCTATGAAGAGCTCAAAGTCAAAAATATAAAATCTCTGTTACACATTTTTTTTGTTTTGAGGCATCCTGTTTCAACATATTAGCCAATGTACACTTCTGACAACTGCTCACCAATTGGTAACGTTCATTGAACCCTTCACAGGCCCGATATTTTTTTGAAAATTTCAATATTCAGCCAAAAAAATGATATATGTCCGGACTCGGTTGATGCAAAATCAGCATTTGTGGTGACAAAACGGAGTCAATAATTCATCGAAGAATTCTGACGGTTTGTAGCTTGTGGGAAGGGTGAATAACATCCGTGGACGGCAGTAGACGCTCCCAATGAATGAATAAGAATATTAATTCTACTCCTAATCGGCTGTCTAGCGCGAAATGGCTTAAGCTTAGTAGGCCTGAATATGTTATAATTGTAATATAGAGAGTACCGAATCTAATTTTCTGTTGCTTATAATATGGCAATCTGGTGCTTTCGATCTGACGAGATTGCTTTGCTACATCAACTTTGTTGAAGACATGTGTGCTCATAACAACAAAGCATAAGCGCATCAGTAATTAAGTATCGGCCGGCAGATTTGGAAAGAAGGTATCTGTGCAAAAAGGTAATTTTTTAAGACTTCCGTTGTTAATAGCATTCTTAATTGTGGGCTGGTCCGCTTCCAGCTCAACCTTAGGCAGGATTACTGTTGATCCATGGGAGCCGATTTTCAAAGGGATTCAACATGCAAGGGGAGAGGCTGATATAGCGGAACCTCGCTTGCAGAAAGTATACGCCCTGCGGGTGGATTTGTACGATTCCGATATTACATTGTTTACCACACCTTCGAATGGTTCTGCTCCCGGCGAGACAAATAGACAAACAGGAGGGCAGTTCATCGTAACATATGGTGTCCAGGCCGCTGTAAACACCAACTTTTACTATACGGGTGCGGATATCCAGTGGAATGCAGACCTGATAGGGCTTTCTATATGTGAAGGTCAAGTTGTCTCGGCACCGGAAAGTTTACCCTATGGCGGAAGGTCATTCTTAGTCAGCCGCGATAACATCGCGCGGTTCGAGGTAACGTCACCCGGTTCGGATTTGACGGGTGTATGGACCGCTCTTGAAGCCTGGCCATTTTTCCTGGTCAATGGCGTAAACAATGCCGACCCATTTGAAACAAGCGTACACCCTCGGACAGCAATTGGCCTGACTGAGGAGAATCGCTACTTGATCATGATCACTATTGACGGCCGACAGCCCGGCTATAGTGATGGTGCCACCCTATGGGAAACAGCAGAATGGTTGATTCGCTTTGGAGCATATAACGGCCTGAACCTGGACGGTGGCGGATCAACACACATGTGGATTTCTAACGGTGATGGTGGTGCGATAGCCCTGAACAGTCCTTCTGAAGACCGGGCAGTTGGCGGTCATCTTGGTGTTTTCGCAGCGCCTTTGCCGCCGGATTTTATTCGCAGCTATATTTACGCTGACTTTGAAGGCGGCTACGAAGGAACTTTTAGCAAATCGCCGGGTTACTCCGGTAGCACCTATGGTATAAATGAGACATTATCAAGCGCAGATGCGGTTAATACAGATAGTTTTAAAGGCGATTGGTCACAAAGGATCGCCATCATCGATGACGGAATTCCTAATGGCGGTTGGTTTGTCCGGCACGTTTCCGGCCCCAATGCATCCCGGTCAAATAATGTAATAAGACTTACTACGGGATTTGTTGGTTTCTGGGCGAAGACCTCGACAGCAGGTATCCATCTCTCATTAGCAATCGACAATACCGATAATGTTACTGCTGACCGTGGTGTGCGCAAGACGATGATTGCAGACAGCCAGTGGCACCTTTACGAATGGGATCTGCAAGATGATGATCAGTGGGAAGGATGGGTTAATGGTGACGGATTAATTGACACAGTAGATTTTACTATTGACTCGATCCAGATATTCGGCACTGACGTTGATGCTACGGTTTTTATTGATGTTATTGGGCACAATAACAATGGAAGTCTCATTTATTTATTCAGTACCCCCGGCGATTTTGAGCCAGACGGTGATGTGGATTTTGCTGACTATGCCCAGTTCGCATCGCCCCGGCCGGGTATCGGTCCTGGTAGCTGGCCTGACCTTGACGGTGATAATGATGTTGACCTGCAAGACCTCGCCGTTTTAGTTGAATACTGGCTCGAGCGTGTGGAGCTGCCATTTCCGTTACCTGCTCAAGCGAGTAATCCGAATCCGACTAATGGCGCATTGGGTGTCAGTACAACTGCTGATTTGACCTGGACGGCAGGGGCCGGCGCCACATCACATAATGTGTACTTTGGGACGAGCAATCCGCCGCCGTTCAGAGGCAACCAAAGTTTGACAACATATGATCCCGGCATAATGTCTTATGGCACGGAGTACTATTGGCACATTGACGAAGTGAACGTCTATGGAACAAGCACAGGTACAATCTGGAGCTTCTCGACTATGATGTCCCCACCACCGCCGCCTCCTCCACCAAAAAATACCAAATGTTTATTAATATTATTTCCCTCAGCCTTTCGTTGTGGTGATGTAAAAAACCACTTTTACTCATATTGCGGGATTTGACTACCGAACACCTACGGAGAGCACAAAGTCAAATGATATAAACTCGTTTGTCCCAATATTTCCTGTGGAGCCTTCTCTTTGATGGTACGATACCGTTTCCACTAAAAAATCAGAAGGCTTGATTTATGTCTGGTTCTAAAGTAATATATTCACATAAAAAATTCCGAGGTAGATTCAGATGAGACAGAAACTTATATATAGAACAATCGTTTTAGTTATCTTAATAGTGAATGTGTCAAACGCCCATGTGAGACTCCTTGTGCGGAATACCAACTGGTACTATCTGCGACACCGTTGCTATATTAGTTTGCCCTCCGGGACATCTGCTGATACCGGGATGGGACGAGGCGTTACGGAACTACGCGTAGGAGGCGGTGATGTTGCTTTTGTGCACGAGGACGCCGCCGGTATCTGGCCTCCAATTGCTTACAACTGCCCGGCGCGTTTGCCCGGCGGCCCGGAGGTAGCACTCGATCTGACCTTTGGATGGATATATGTTGCTGATGGCCTGTGCTGGACGCCGGCCTGCAGGACCTTTGCGCAGAGCTTCATTGCCGAAGGACCTGAGTTGGTGAGTGTACGCTGCTTTGTGGCATCTCCGCCCAAACCCATAGAAGTCTCTTTACACGAAGGAGGTCCATTGGGTCGTCAAATCGGCTCCATCAAGAGATTTAACGCCGGCACAAGCAACTGGGGACTGGTTTCCTGGGAGCCGGGCGAAGCACCCACGACCTTAGGTAAAACTTACACAATCGTTTTGAAAAGTGCCGACGGCACCGGTTGGAATCCTTCTGTTCATTCCAAAGGCAGTTGCTACGATAAGGGTTTTGCATACTTCGACAATGTGCCCCAGCCCCAAACTGATCTTTGTCTGCTAATATCAAATCCGGGTGATGGGTACATACGACACGTGCCTGTCCCGAATAATGTTAATAATGAAAACCAGTGGTCTGATGTACCTAACGGCCAGCGTTTCATCGCCCGCGGCAGGAACCTCGTTTTTGCCATGGCTGAAGTGGAATGCGGCAGCTCCCCCGACAGTAACAGTAAATATATACCTGTGTATCTGGTCATTCGCCGCACGGATCCCAACGGCGAGCAAATCGGCCGGAAAATAAGTATTCGCCATCTTCCAGGAAATCGGCGTTCAGTCAAACAAAGAGGTATACCATACGGACCCGATTGGGTTATGCTGGAGCCTGGAAAGAGCTATTTTGCCGGTTTAGAGTTTGCCGATGGGCGGACTCCTGAGGACTGGAGGACGCGCATTCGCCTTTATGGTGAACTGGCCGCCGGCTCACATCCGACTATAGCATCCGTCTGGACGGCAAGAATCTTCCCGAACAGCATCGAAGTAGTCTGGCGCAAGGGTAATCCTTCAAGTACGGTCATCGAATATGGCAAACCCGGAGGAGCGGTCCTGGGCTTGGTACAGGAATCAGGTAAGGAGGGCTGGGCGGTCATCCCAAACTTAGAATCTGATACCATCTACCAATTCCGGCTAATTGCCACCAGTCCGCAGGGATATAAGCACTATTCGCCCTGGTATTTGACACGAACCCGGGCCGAAGATGGAACATTAGGAATTGTTCAACCAATGCAGGGTTTTGGGAAATTCAATTCGCATTTTCTCCCCGTAGCAGATGCCCCTCTTAGCAAGCCGACGCCCCCTCCATCCCGCGTCGCGGGCAAAGCCGTTAAGCTAACAAATCCCGGCTTCGAGTCAGGGATTAGGGGATGGATTCTTTCCGAGGGCCTTGAAAAAAGCACATCACATGAAAACAACATATTAAAACCGTATCAGGGAGAAAATATGTTCGGATGGATGAGGTTGGCCAATGGGAAAAAGAACCATGAGCTGTATAGAAAAGACTATCTCGTACGGAAGGTCAGCGTCAAAAAGGATAATTGGTATGAGCTTAGCGCGTGGGCAATCACTGCCGAGCCGGATTGGCCAAAGGAAAAATGGATATCAGAGACGTGGACATATCCATTCTTTCAAAACCGGTGTCGTAATCGCAGGTTCTAATTCTACTCAGTGGTTCTCTACCGACGGCAAATGGATGTTACTGAAGAAAGCCTTTCAGGCCAAAGCAAATACAGTTACAATTGGAGCTACATTTTACCAGCGAGGCGAGCGGGACTGGGATGCGGCCTTTGTTGATGACTTTGAACTTATTGAGATCGATAAGACCTTGAACGAATTTACAGACAATACCTTCATGCCTTGATTCACCTACTAATTACATGTTTTGAGATAATGTTTTATTAGTTTCAGATAACAAGGAGGACATTGAAACCTCTCACAAATTTTTACTACTTCATAATATGCTTTTATCATAATACTTACGAGATAAGCATGTCTGGCGAATCGGTAGATAACGGGTTTTCGGGTTTTAGACCGGTTGTATACTACGATTGGTTATAATACCGATGGAATAAGTCAAAGAATCTCCAATATGGCTATATTTTTCACCGATTTTGTGTCCCCAGAAGATAATTCAGAAATTTAGAAAAGGTTCAGATTTTTACTTGACGGACCGGTTCAGATGAATTAGTATTTCGTTGCTTATATTCGATATCGCTATTTATAGTTGGCGAGTGAGTGGTGGTACCGGCTATAACAGGAGAGAAGAGGTGGATAGTATAGACTTTCAATATCGTTCCTTGCCGGGCAGCTTGTCTCTGCTCCGTCACCTGCATTCCCCATTTCTTTCATCTGGATTTATTGAATTGTTTACTCTCTTATCAGCTGTGTACAGCTTAACTTTTGGACGCGGCTGATGAGTAGGAATATGTAGTATGGGAAACTAAAGAGCTTTGAATAAGTGGATCCTTTGGGGCCATGAATTCGAAAAAATACTTGATTCAATAATAGTCCCTTGGGGACTAATCAGATAACCACTTGGTAGGAGACTGTACCATGAAAAGCCTTACCGGAATTTTCAAGATTACCTGCAGTGTTTACCTTGTTCTGATGTCATCCGGCTTGACCGATGCCTATGGTCAGTGGATGAAACAGACGATAAACCTGGAACCCGGCTGGAATGCTGTTTACCTTGAGGTGCAACCGGAACCTCGGGAATGTGACGTGGTATTCCAGAACATACCCATTGCAAGCGTTTGGTGCTGGAACCCGAAGTCTTCTTCGGCGCAGTATATAAGCACGCCGCCTTCACCGGAGTCACTTCAAGTCGGACATCCACAATGGCTGGTATACTTCCCACCGGATCAGCCGGAGCACATAGCAACAAGCCTTTTCAAGGTCATTGGCGGCAAGGCCTATTTAATCAAGCTGAACGGTATCCAGCAGGTTCAGTTGACAATTAAAGGCAGGCCACGTTTGCCAAGTATAGACTGGCAAACCAAAACATACTTTCTCAGTGGTTATCATTTGACCGATGATATTACGGCGCCGACTTTCGGTGATTTCTTTTCCGCCTCGACGGGACATGCCGTTTACAAACTGGTGGATACAGGTGGCAATTGGCAGTGGCAGAGCGTCGATGCCAATGATTCCATGAGAAGAGCTGAAGCCTATTGGACATCTTCACAATGGAGTTCCGATTTTACTGGCCCTCTGGCGGTTGAAACAGAGCAGGCCGGTGGTTTGGTGTACGATAAAGTACTTGTCGAACAGACTCTGACGATTCGCAATCTAAGCGATTCCAACACGACAGTCGACATAACATTGAGCAGCTCTCTGTCACCTCCGGATGGAGCATACGAACCGATTGCCGGTGACGTCCCCCTGCTTTATTGGGCGGGGCCGCCGGAATCGAATTCGCCCTGGCAGCAGCTGCCGCCGACGCTGTCTATCGACGTGAACAGTTTGAGCGACAAGTCTCTGCGTCTGGCGGTGAAGCGGTCGGCCATGCCCGGAGAAGGGCTGTACCAGTCCATCCTGGAGATTGATAACAACCAGGGAATGACCGTACGTGTTCCGGTGTCGGCAGAATATACGGACTTGACGGGCTTGTGGGTAGGATATGCGGCGATAGATAACGTCAGCCAGCCCGCAGATGACAATGACCCGATATTGCCCAAGCCGACCGATTCCGAGTTTCAATTTCCCTTGATTCTGCACGTTGATCCCAACGACAACGTGCATCTGCTCAGGGAGATAGTGCAGCTTTGGAAGAACGGTGTTATGGATACGGACCCGATTACAGGGATGGATTTTGTGAAAGAACCGGGTCGATTCGTGCTGGTTACCGATGAGAGCCTGTTTTCAGACCCGAATTACGGCGGGGCCAGCCTTCGTGATGGACAGCCGCGTGGTCGAAGAATCAGTTCCGCCGCCTTTTCATTCCCGCAGCCTGTCAAAATGCAATCAACAAGCGGCTCTTTCGGGTTCGAAGGGGCCGTATTTGAGCTGGAGTCGCCGATTATGATTGCTCCGGATGACCCGCTGAATCCGTTTCGGCACAAGTTTCACCCCGACCATGAGGTTCTTACAGGACTTCATAAGCAAGAGATTCATGTAAAGGGAACTTTCCGGCTTCACCGGATAAGTCAAATAGGTCAATTAAACGACGGCAGGTAGTCATTAAATTAGTTGGGAAAAATATATAGGAATGAGAAAATGGAAAAGCATAGTTTTATCTCAGTCGTGGTAATACTGTTGTTCGCACCTGTGGTATATGGTGCAAACATAACCGTTGATGATGACGGCCCGGCCGACTATAGCAGCATTCAGGCAGCCATTAATGCAGCGGTTTCCAACGCCGACCAGGTTGAGGTGCGGCCGGGGACATACAATGAGGCCATAAATTTCACCGGTAAGGCAATCCGGCTTTACAGCACCGACGGCCCCAATAATACCACCATCGACGCGACCGGACTGAGCTCATCGGTCGTGACCTGCAACAGCGGCGAGGATGCCAATACCATCCTCGAGGGCTTTACGATCACCGGGGGCAATGCGACGAATGGCGGTGGGATATACTGTGAGTCAAGCAGCCCAATGGTGACCAACTGCATTTTCATAGCAAATACTGCCAATTATGGCGGTGGAATATACAGCAGGGACAACAGCAATCCTACGGTGACCAATTGTGTGTTCAGAAACAATGAGACCGGCGAGTTAGGCAGAGGCGGCGGGATGTACAACTACAATAACAGCAGCCCGACGGTGATCGACTGCAACTTCAACAACAATACGGGCAGCTACAGCTGCGGCGGGATGTACAACTCGCAAAGCAGCCCCACGGTGACCAACTGCACGTTCAGCAACAACACAGGCAACGGGATGAGCAACTACAGCAGCAGCCCGACGGTTACCAACTGCACATTCAGCAACAATACGTTCGCCGGGAATGGCGGCGGGATGTACAACCAATCGAGCAGCCCTACGTTGACCAACTGCAACTTCACCGGCAATTCGGCTGGCATGAACGCCGGCGGGATATACAACTACTCAAACAGCAGCCCGACGGTGACCAACTGCACCTTCAGCGGCAACACGGCCGGCGGCTCCGGCGGCGCAATGCGGAACTGGTCCAGCAGCCCGACGGTGACCAACTGCACGTTCAGCGGTAACATGGCCAATGATTCAGGTGGCGGGATGATCAACGAGAACACTAGCAATCCCAACGTGACCAATTGCACGTTCAGCGGCAACACGGCCACGAACTCCGGCGGCGGGATGTTCAATAACAATAACAGCAACCCGATGGTGACCGACTGCAACTTCACCGGAAACTCGGCGTCGAACTACTATGGCGGCGGGATGTACAACATTGGCAGCAGCCCTGAAGTGACAAACTGCACTTTCATCGGTAACAAAGCGCTCTCGGCCACCAACGGCGAAGGTGCCGGTATGAGCAATCGTATCGCCAGCCCGACAATCACCAACTGTACATTCAGCGATAACACCACCCCGCGCGACGGTGGTGGGATGTATAACTATCAAAGCAACTCTATCCTGACCAACTGCACGTTCAACAACAACACGGCTAACTGGGCCGGCGGGATGTACAACTATCAAAGCAGTCCCACGATGGCCGACTGTACCTTCAGCGGCAACTCGTCCAACAACGCTGGTGGGGGCATGATAAACAATTCGAGCAGCAGCCCTACGTTGACCAACTGCACGTTCACCGGTAATACAGTGCTCTTGGCGACCTACGGCTGGGGCGGCGGGATGCACAATAGCGACGGCAGCAATCCCAACGTGACGAATTGCACCTTCACCGGCAACACGGCCAGCAAATACGGTGGCGGAATATACAACGACAATAGTCTGCCGACGGTGACGAACTGTATCTTCAACCAGAACGAAGCTGAACAAGCATTAGGTGGCGGGATTGCAAACTATAACTACAGCCACTCCAAGATAACGAACTGCACTTTCAACGGCAACACAGCCAATGGCGGCGGCGGAATAAGGAACTGGAGAAGCAACCCAACCGTAAAAAACTGCATCCTATGGGATAATAATCCAGACGAGATTTCCAACCAAGAAAGCACACCAACCGTCCAGTACTGTGACGTACAGGGCGGCTATGGCGGCACAGGAAATATCAACATAGATCCTCTTTTCGTTGATGCTGCCAATGGCGACCTGCGGTTGAGGGACTGGTCAATATGCACGGATGCAGGCAATAGCGATGCCGTGCCGCCCGACATTGCCGACCTTGACGGCGACGACGATACAACCGAGCGGACCCCCTTCGACCTCGGTGGTAATCCCCGTTTTGTGGACGATGCGAATATGTCCGACACGGGTTCGGGGACACCGCCGATCGTGGACATAGGCGCCTACGAGCGGCAGTCCGATTCATCGCCGTGCCCCCAACCTGTCTATGTCTACAACTGGTCCAAGGAAGTCGCCTATGTGAGAATCCAGACCGCAATCGACGATGCCAATAACGGCGACCAAATCGAAGTCGCCCCAATGACCTTTTATGAGGCCATCAATTTCAAAGGCAAGGCCATCCGGCTCTACAGCACAGCCGGGCCTAACGATACCACCATCAACGGTAACGGTAACTACCACGTCGTCCAGTGCATAAGCGGCGAAGGCCCCAATACCATCCTTGAGGGCTTTACCATCACCGGCGGCAACGCTAACGGCCCGTCTCCCCATAACTGTGGCGGCGGGATGCTTAACGGAGGCAGCAGCCCGACGGTGACCAACTGTAAGTTCAGCGGCAATAAGGCCAGTGTCGACGGAGGCGGGATGTACAATGGGAATGGCAGTAACCCTACGGTGACCGACTGCACTTTCATAGCCAATACTGCCAATTATGGCGGCGGAATGTACAGCAGGGAAAACAGCAATCCGACGGTGACCAACTGCATCTTCAGCCGGAATACCGTAACTGGAAGGGGCGGCGCGATGAGTAACGACTTTGGAAGCTTCCCGACAGTGGCCAACTGCAACTTCAGTGACAATTCGGCCAGCTACGACGGCGGCGGTATGTACAATGGCAACGGCAGCAATACCAATGTGTCTAATTGCACCTTCAGCGGCAACACAGCCAGTACCGATGGCGGTGGGATGTGCAACAAAGGCAGCAGCCCCACCGTGACCAACTGCACGTTCACCAACAATAAGTCCAACTGGGGCGGCGGGATATTCAGCGATCAAAGCGGTCCAATCGTGACCAACTGCACCTTCAACTACAACACGGCCACAACCAATGGCGGCGGGATGTACGACAAGAACAGCAGCAGCACGATGGTGAGCGACTGCACCTTCACCGGCAACACAGCGCAATCCTCAACCTATGGCGGCGGCGGGATGTTCAACTACACAAGCAACCCCAAAGTAAACAACTGCACATTCAACTCCAACATAGCCACCCACGGTGGCGGGATGTACAACTACTTAAACAGCAGTCCAACGATGATCAACTGCACGTTCAGCAACAATACGGCCAGCTGGGGCGGCGGGATGTACAACCACACAAGCAGCGCGACCATCACCGATTGCCGGTTCCTCGATAACTTTGCATCCGATGACACCGGTGCCGTTATGAGTTATAATGGCAGCCTGCAACTTGTTAATTGCATTTTCAGAGGCAATACCGCTGTAGACAAGGCAGGAGCCGTGTACTGTGTTTATTCGGATACTTCCACTATAGTGAATTGCGCCTTTATCGGTAACTCGTCCGGTCTTGGCGGCGGATTGTTTACCTATAGCGGTGCCAAGCCGACCCTTATCAACTGCACGTTCAGCGGCAACTCGGCTCCGAATGGCGGCGCGATATGCAACTTCTACAACTGCCACACGGTCGTGAAAAACTGCATCTTCTGGCGCGACACGCCGAATGAGATCGTCAACATCGACAATTGCTCTACCACTGTCACTTACAGTAACATCCAGGGCGGCTACGGCGGCACAGGCAACATCAACGCCGATCCCTTATTCATCAACGCTGCCGGAGGTGACTTTAGGTTGCCTCCGGAATCGCCATGTGTCGACGCCGGCAACAATAATGACGTACCGCCCGACACCACCGACCTCGACGGTGACGAAGATACCACTGAGCAGGTACCATTCGACCTGCGAGGCAATCCTCGAATGTGGGATGGCGATGGAGATGGCGATGACGTGGTCGATATGGGAGCGTTCGAATATGGAGAAATTCGTGTTCGTAATATTACGCAGGACAAAAATTATGTGATCATCCAGTCAGCGATCAACGAAGCCGTTGATGGCGACGAAATCGAGGTGGATCCGGGAACCTACAATGAGTCCATCGATTTCAAAGGCAGGGCCATCAGGCTTTACAGCACGGACGGGCCCGAGGTCACCACCATCGACGCCAACGGCATCGCTGAGGCCTATCACGTTGTTCAGTGCATAAGTGGCGAAGGCCCCAATACCATCCTGGAGGGCTTTACCATCACCGGCGGCAACGCCAACGGTCCCGATCCCAACGACCAGCGAGGTGGGGGGATGTACTGCTCGGCCAGCAGCCCGACCGTTAAAAACTGCACCTTCAGCAACAATTCGGCCCCTCGAGGCGGCGGGATGTTCAACTACGAGAGCAGCCCGACGGTAACGAACTGCATATTCACAAACAACTCGGCGGACTTGGGCGGCGGTGGGACGTACAACTACAACAGCAGCCCGATGGTCACCAACTGCACATTCATCTATAACTCGACGGACTATGGCGGCGGGATGTTCAACATCAGCAGCACCCCCACATTGACCGACTGCAACTTCAGCGACAACTCGGCCAACATCGTGGGTGGCGGGATGTACAACAACGGGAGTGATGCAATCGTGACCGACTGCAACTTCAGCGGCAACTCGGCCGACGAGAGTGGCGGTGGGATGTTCAACAACACCAGCAGCCCGACGGTGACCGGCTGCACGTTCAGCAACAATAAGGCCAATGGCAATACGACCGACAGGGGGGGCGGCGGAATGTACAACTTTAACAACTGCAACCCCACGTTGACCAACTGCACGTTCAGCGGTAACTGGGCACTATGGGAAGGCGGCGGGATGCGCAATTCCAACAGCAGCCCGACGATGACCAACTGTACATTCAGCAATAATACCACCCCGCGCGACGGCGGCGGGATGTTCAACATAGCCCTTAGCAGCCCTATGCTGACCAACTGCATTCTCAGTAACAACACGGCCGACTGGGGCGGCGGGATGTACAACTACCAAAGCAACCCGACTTTTACCAACTGCACCTTCAGCGGTAATGTGGCGGGCGCCGGCGGCCACGATTCAGGAACAGATCGAAGATCGAGATTATCCCAACAGCACAACCAGTGTTTCTTACAGCGACGTCCAGGGCGGCTGGATCGGCGCCGGCAACATCAATGCCGACCCATTGTTTCTCAACGCAGCCGAAGGTGATTTACGCATATCATCGTCTACTTCGCCGTGTGTGGATGCCGGCGACAATAATTCCGTACCGGCCGATGTGACCGACCTCGACGGTGATGCCAATACCACCGAGCCAATCCCATGGGACCTGTATGGAAATCCGCGGTTTTATAACGGCGACGAGAGCGGCCCGAACGTCGTAGATATGGGGGCGCTTGAATTCAACGGTGGTCCACTTCGAAATTTTACGCGAAATAGTACGTATGTGACCATCCAGGCCTCAATTAACGACGCTAATGACGGCGACGAAATCCGGGCGGAGCCGGGGACCTACAATGAGTCCATCGACTTCAAGGGCAAGGCCATCCGGCTCCGAAGCACCGATCCGAACGATCCGAACATAATTGCCACGACGGTCATCGACGGGACCGGGCATTATCACGTTGTCCGGTGCGTAAGCGGGGAGGATGCCAATACCATCCTTCAAGGCTTTACCATCACCGGCGGTAATGCTATCGGTGCAGAGCCCGATGACCGAGGGGGCGGTATGTATAACTTCCAGAGCAGTCCAACGGTAAACAATTGCGTTTTCAGCGATAACAACGCCAACTTTGGCGGCGGTATGCTCAACTACGAAAATGCCAATCCGACCGTTACCAACTGCAACTTCGGCGAGAACTCGGCAGATTTCGGCGGCGGCATTTACAACCATTTCAGCAATCCCACAGTGACTAACTGTTTCTTCAGCAACAACGCCGGCAATATCGACGGTGGTTGTATACACAACTTCAATAGTAATCCGACGGTCATCAACTGTGTGTTCAGAGGTAACACGGCCTACGATTACGGCGGCGGGATGGCGAACTGGTACAGCAGGCCTGTGCTAACAAACTGCACCTTGACAGGCAATCCGGCATATACCGGCGGTGGGATCTACAACTACGAAAGCAGCCCCAGAGTGACCAACTGCATTCTGTGGGGCGATACTCCTGATGAGATTCACGATTATGAATCCAGCTCAACTACTGTCAGCTACAGCGATGTGGAGGGTGGCTGGCCGGGAATCACCAATATTGAGGTTAATCCACGGCTCGTGGACCCATGGAACGACGACTTTCGACCCAGGGCCTCCGAATGCGTGGACGCCGGCAACAACGCCGCCGTACCGACGAGCATTACTACGGATATCCGTGGTAAACCACGGTTGGTAGACGCAAATAATATAACCGATACCGGTTCAGGTACGCCCCCCATAGTGGACATGGGCGCCTACGAGCACCAACCGGAAGATATCTTCAGGACTATCACAGTTGATGACGACGGTCCGGCCAACTTCAACAGCGTTCAGGCCGCCATCGACAATGCAGGCTATGGCGATGAGATAGAGCTGGCACCGGGGATCTACAGAGAAACCATCGATTTCAAAGGCAAGATTATCCGGCTGTATGGCAGCGGTGGGCCGGGTGTTACCATCATCGACGGCAATGGGGCATCCCACGCTGTAAAGTGTGTAAGTGGGGAAGGCCCCGGCACCATACTGGATGGATTTACCATCACCGGCGGAATAAACAGCGCGATGTATAACCGCAGCAGCAGTCCGACCGTCAATAACTGCACCTTCATTGGTAATAAGGGCGACAAAGGCGGCGGAATGCACAATTATATTAGCAGCCCGACCGTGACCAACTGTACCTTCGGCGGCAACGATGCCAACAGCGGCGGCGGGATGTATAACACTGAGTGGAGCACTCCGACCGTGACCAACTGCACTTTCATTGGTAACCGGGCCCGCTACGAGGGCGGTGGGATGGTCAATGAGAAAGAAAGCAGCCCCGCTGTAATCAACTGCATCTTCATTGTCAACCGTGCCGCGTGGAGTGGCGGCGGGATGTACAACAGCCAAAGCAACTCGGCGCTGACCAACTGCACTTTCAGCAACAACTCCGCAGGAGAAGGCGGCGGGATCTACAACGAAAACAGCAGCCCCACCTTGACCAACTGCATCCTCTGGGGCGATAAGCCAAATGAGATATACGATTATGAAACCAGTTCAACTACCGTCAGCTACAGCGACGTGCAGGGAGGCTGGCCCGGTATAGGAAACATTAATACCGACCCGTTGTTTTCCCTGTCAGGCGAGCCGCATTTACCATTCGGCTCACCCTGTATCGATGCTGGGACCAACAGGCCGCAGGGCAGTCTACTCGCTGGCGACCCGGACGGTACCTGGCGGGTGTTGGATGGCGACGGTGATGGTACAGCGACGGTAGATATGGGGGCATACGAGTTCAATTCGGATCTGCTATCGCCACCCTGTATGGCTGTCTGGCCCCCTGCATTGGAGTTTATTGCCTATGGAGGCCAGGCCCCGGAGCCGCAACTGCTGGAGATACGAAACGTTGGAGGCGGGAGCCTGTATTGGCTTATCGACGCAGAGTGCCCCTGGCTCGAACTCAACAGGACCGGCGGGCAATCATCCGGCGAGACCGACAACGTGGTCCTCGACCCCAATATCTCCGGCCTTGAACCCGGAGAGTATTATGGTACGCTGACCGTAATAGACCCCAACGCCATCAACAGTCCGCGGCTTGTCCTGGTGGTTCTAAATTTGGGCTATGTGCGCGACGTTCCAGGCACGTATTCGACAATCCGCTCCGCCATCAATGCCTCCGGTGACGGTGATATCATCCTGGTCGCTGACGGTATCTACTACGAGAACGACCTCGACTTCGGTGGCAGGGCCATAATGCTCAAATCTGAAAACGGGCCTGAAAACTGCATTATCGACTGCCGCGACCTCGGCAGGGGATTCTACTTCCACAATGGCGAAACACATGATTCCATCCTCGATGGTTTTACTATTCAGGATGGAAACACTATAGGCCAAGGCGCCGGGATTCTCATCGAAGAAGCCTATCCCACCATCCGAAACTGCGATTTCAATAGTTGTGAGTCTTCTTTAGACGGCGGCGCGATTTATACCCGGGGATCAACTGCAATTTTAAGCAATTGTGACTTCAGGAACAACTCCGCAGGTATGGATGGCGGCGGGATGTACAATTACATTAGCAGCCCAACCGTTACCAACTGCATCTTCGGAGGTAACATAGCTGACGCAAATGGCGGCGGGATATTAAACTGGGACAGCAGCCCCACGGTGAGTGACTGCGCTTTCACCGGTAACAGGGCAACAGAAGGCGGCGGCATAAGCAACCGGCATAACAGCAATCCCACTGTAACTAACTGCAACTTTAGCAGCAATATCGCTGACGTAAATGGCGGCGGGATATTCAATTACATTAGCAGCGCGACCGTAGCCAACTGCACTTTCAGCGGCAACTCGGCCTTATACGCCGGCGGCGGGATATTCAATTACATTAGCAGCCCGACCGTAGCCAACTGCACGTTCACCGGCAACTCGGCCTTATACGCCGGCGGCGGAATGTACAACCACAACTGGAGCGGCCCCGCTTTGACCAACTGCATCTTCAGCGGCAACATGGCTGGCGACTGCGGCGGCGGGATGTTCAACAACTTCAACAGCAGCCCGATTCTCTACAACTGCACCTTCAGCAGCAACACGGCATATATCGGCGGCGGGATGTATTATTTCAACAGCAGCCCGACGGTGACCAATTGCATCCTCTGGGGCGACACGCCGGATGAGATATCCCCCTTCTACGGCGCTGCAACCGTCAGCTACAGCAACGTAGAGGGCGGCTGGACCGGCACAGGAAACATCAACGAGCCCCCATCTTTCGTTCGCGATCCTTATGATGGCGGCGACGGCTGGGGCGTAGGGGACAACGATGACTTCGGCGACCTGCGGCTTCAAGTCACTTCACCGTGCATTGATATTGGCAGGAATATGGCCGGAATTTACTGTGATATACGCGGCTCGGTACGGCCCATAGACGTTGTCGCCGACGGTGGTACTGCGGTCAATAACAATTTCGATATCGGGGCCTACGAATACTCGGATTATTACAGCGGGACCGAGGACGGAAATGTACCGGCATTTAGGGACGTGGAGATGCCGTCCTTTTGCCTGGTCGGCGAGACCGCCGAGATACGCTGGAAGAACCACCCCGGTTTTCCCGAAGACGACCGAAGAATCTATCTGCCCAAAGAATACCAGGTCAATCTGGTGCTGGTCTCAGAGGACCGCACACGCCACATAACGCTCAATAGTGAGCCGATAACAGTGTCTTCAACAACAGTGGCCCCGGACATACCTTACAGTCACGAATACACCTTTGGACAGATACATGCGGGAAGATGGTATCTAAAGATTGAATTGAGCAAGGACAAGAACCAATACGTCGAATCCACACGAACATTTCTTATTGGCCTGCGCCAGCCGAAGCTGTTTGAGATCGGCCGCCAGATTACTCCACCTAAGGATGCTGATTTGACCGTCGATCCCAAAATCGAGGAAGGCAGGGAAGATTACTTCTTCTGGAGCGAGTATGCCAGGAGGCTCTACGCCATAGGTCCAATAGCAGCCGTGGTGGAGTGGACGGATACAAGCGGTGATCCCCTGCCGGTGTTCGTGGGCAACGTCTGGCCGGACGAAATACAAATCCATGTTGCGGATTCGCCCGATGTCGAACTGCTTTTTGAGGGAAGTACGTTCTCATTTGTTGAGGTCCGTTACGCCGATAACGATGCGTCTGTCAGCGGCTCAAAGTTTTCCGCAACTTCTGAGGGCCGCTGTGTCCTTATGTACGGGGACAACGCAAATTATGATTTCGTGCCTGAATTCGAGGTGGTCAAGACCGTGCCGTGGAATAATCCCGAGTACCTGAAGGAGGCCGAATGGCCCATAGGAACGGATGTTAAGGACCCGAACCATAATGACGATTGCGGCAGCGGACACATTTATCGGGAGATATCACCTTACGATGCGGACATATACGACCGGGATACTCGAAGCGGCCAGATATTCGCGGTAAATCTTGACGACCCGTGTTCGGAGGCGGACGACCTGATTATCTTCTGGTACGAAAAGGGCATTTATGGTGCGGACTGGCCGTATCTGCCGATGCGGTACGATCCAAAGTGGCCAACTCAGTATGATCCAAGGTGGCCAACAATGCGGCTCGAGAAGATAGTCATAGCCAGTTGTCTGGGCTCAGAGGTCTACGACCAGAATTCACTGGATGAAACGTACAAGAATATGCAGATATACAATCAGCCCGATCCTGCTCTTCCGGGGTGCAATCCCAACGAGGAGCATGCCGCTTTCTTCCTATCCAACCACAACTACACCTACCAGGCCGTCTTTGCCTTGAGAAATGACCTGAACCGAACGGACTGGAACGACCCGAACCACAACTATACATCCGAATCCTACGTTCTCCTGAAGTACCAAGACATCTACGACGTATGGCATTACAGGGTATTCCAGGTTCTGCTGGAAGAAGGCGAATACATCTTGAGATACGCCGCCGAAGCAGGCTGGCTGATGCAGCCGCCGTATCCGCTCCTCAAGTTACTGCCCGGCTGCGATGGCGCCTCCTACGCTGACATGCCGGGTCCATGGTGGACTGATTACAATAGCAAGATATGGGCACGCCACGCAGGGCTGAATGAAATGGAAGCGGCAACCGGCACGATCAGATGGTATTACCCGCTGCTTGAAGGCTTCTATTATGACTTTGATCAGGACGGCGTGCAGGATAATCCCGTGGGTACGTGCGTGCCCTGGCTGGACCTTTATGATTCAAATTCAATGCCTGGAATACCGATTGCTGTAAAATACGATGTGTTTTGGCCGAGTCCGGTTCCGGAATTGCAGGTCGGCGAGACACTGATGAAGCCCAAGCGGGGACTGCCGGACATAACGAATCAGTGCAGTGTCGAGATAATCTATGATGAGCCCAATGATGTCTATGGAATTGCGGGGGCCGTAAAATTGATAGAACCGCTGAGCGAGCACAGGGTGGATTTGCCGAGCCTGCCCAGCCAAATCAAGGTTCGTAATAAAGGCGGCATACAAATATTTGACGATTTACCATTCCATCTTCGCACACGGTTCTACTATGATCCTCTGAATCATGAACTCGTATTCAGGGGGTATTTCGATGATACGGTTGTCGGCGAGCCCATACTACTCTTGAACGTGATGAGCGATCGCGAAAAAGAAGAACTGCGTTCTCTTCTCGGCGCCGACGACAATTTTAGAGCAAAGGTGAATGAGCTTCATCTGTTAACGCAAGAGGCCCTGAAGCAGAATCAGACCAAACTGCTTGGTGGTTCGAAAGCTCTCTCAGCCGGGACCGCCAGCGCCGAGGGATTCGTCACCGTGGTGTTCGCTGATGACAACGAGTGCAGTCCATTGCCCGTCAGTGTCGAGGTCATCAAGGTGGTCTGCGGACCGTATCGTGGTGAACTCAAGGTCATCGAGTCCGACAATGTTTTTGACGAACGTATAACGTTCAGACACAGCGGTGATTTTGGCGGCAGACCCGAGGGCCGGATATTTCACTGGATGTATTCAGATTCCCGGGACAAGCCGAACGATCCCAATCTGAAATTGCTACAGGATAACTGGCAGAGCTATGTTGACCCGTGCGACGGAAACGCGGTTCTGGAAATCACGGTCGGTGGCCCGGGCCTGATTGCCGTACAGGATCTGTGGTTTTCCTGCAGGTACTACGACGAGACTTGCGTGCAGTGGAGCTTATGGACGGAGCCTCAGCTCCACGAGAGCTGGCTGAAGCGTGTCAACCGCCAGGTCAATCTGTTTGACCAGCGGTTCAAAGATTTTCACGAAAGCCAGATAAACACCTTGGTCAGCATGATCGGTCAGATAGGCCGAAGATATGAAGGCGATGTGGCCCTCACTGCAGACCAGGAGAATATCAATTCGATGGGAATGCTCGAACTCTATGAAACACTGTTCAGGCGAGCAGCGGAATTCAGCATAGACCAGGGGATTAATGATCCCTACGCGAACCGCACATTGCTGTTTGCGAGCAGTCGGCTTGCCACACTTTACACCTTGTTGGGCAACGAGGCCTATGCCGATGCCCTCGATCCGACCATAGGCTTTACAACGGAAGGTGTCGACTATGGTGTAATGGCACCCGTCATCCATTGTTTCCAGAACCAGACGGATTCACTATTGTCCGAAGAGTTGTCGCTTCTTCGGGGAGTAGGGTCGGATCCGTACCCGCAGCCGCTGTACAACCGGCTGGTGTGGAACTTTACTTCCGGTGATGGAGAAGTCGCTTATGCTTCAAACTACGTCATCACGGATATGGATGATGACGGGGACATCGATGAATACGATGCTCGGATAATGTATCCCCAGGGTCACGGGGATGCCTGGGGACATTATCTGATGGCCCTGAAAACGTACTATCGGCTCCTGGTGCATCCGGACTACATCTGGGTCCCCCAGCCTGAGTATGTTCTCGTTGCCGGTACTCCCGTAGAGGTTGACTATTTTGACGAACGGCAGTTTGCCAAAATCGCCGCTGCCAAGGCCAAAGCCGGCGCCGAGATTGTCGATTTGACCTACCGTCAGAGATTCGACGAGGACCCGGAGAATCAGTGGCAGGGTTACAAGGATACGGACTCCAGCCGGGCCTGGGGCGTTGCCGGCTGGGCCTCGCGTGCCGGCCAGGGGGCGTATTTCGACTGGGTCGTTGCCAATTCGCTGCTTCCCGATGTGGACACAGACGCGAATCACACCGGCCTGCAAAAGGTTGACCGAACCACGGTTATCGAAACAAGAGACATTGCCAACTCTTTCAACAAGATACAGTCCAAACTGGACATGGCCGATTTAGGACTCAATCCACTGGGTATTGCCAAAGATGCCATACCGTTCGATATAAATCCGTTTGAGCTCGTAGATGCACACGGCCAACCGGCCGGCCGAACTCATTTTGAGCAGATATATGATCGGGCGTTCACTGCTTTGAACAATGCGCTGACGGCCTTCAATTTCGCCAATCAGAGTACACAACTCCTCCGCCGCCAGCAGGATAGCCTGGAGGATTTCACATATAACGTCGAACAGCGAGAGGCGGATTTCAAGAGCAGGCAGATTGAGATATACGGCTATCCTTACGACGATGATATCGGCCCAACCGGCACATACCCTGAAGGCTATGACGGCCCGGACCTCTATCACTACATGTATGTAGATCCATCAGAGCTCATGAGTTCCAGCTCACCCGAGCCAATAGAATTCACAGTGACCTTTAGAGAGCCCCAGGTGAGTCCACAGGGAGTCCTGGGTTACGATCCCAAGGACGTGGTATTTCACCTTTCTCCAGACGGACTCGGGCTTATCAAGCCGGCCAGCTGGACCGGCAGTCGCAGGGCGCCGGGAGAGCTTCAGATGGCGCGTTCGGACTTATTGCAGGCCAAAGCGAATTTCGACCGGGCACTGTTGGATTACGGAAATCTGTTGGAACAGATCGAAGACCAGGCTGATATCCTAGGAGCGCAGTACAACCTGGATACAACGGAGCTGTATATACTTAACAAGACTCACAATAAGCAGGAATCGCTCAACAGTGAAATTCGCGCGGCCAGATGGTTAGAGCTTATTTTCCGCGGGCTTGGCAGACGTGCGGTAATCCTCGCGGATGCCATGGCTGAATTTATTCCAACGAATGTGACAGCCTTCGGTGGTGATGTCGGAGCACCCGGGCGTGGTGCAATCAAATTTTTTGGTGCCAGTATCAATGAGATGTTCACTACATTTGCAGACTTGGCGTCAATGGGTGAGTTAGCGGCCCAGCAGGCCAAAGAGCGTGCGCAGTCGCTGAGCAATATTGAAATAACAGCGGCACACCACGAATTTGCAGAGCTCCAGCAGCTCAAGCAGCTCGAGCAGCTTGTGCGGACGGAAGCCTCACAGCGTTTGGGACTATTCACATTGGCGGAAACAATGCAGCAGGCTTCGGGGCGATACTTTGCGGCCCTGGCCAGAGGGATAAGAATATATGAGGAGCTGACACGGTTTAGAAAGCAGACCGCTGCAGACATACAGCATTATCGTTATAAGGACAGTTCGACCTGGCCACGAGGTACGCGTATCTTGCGGCCAAGGCCTATGACTACGAAACTGCTCTGCTGGATGACTACTCAGAGGCGGGCCAGCACTTCCTCAACCGAATCGTCAGGCAGAGGACCATCGGCCAGATAAATCAAAACGTACTTGTTCCCGGTGAGGGACTGGCCGGCGTATTAGCCGAGCTGAACCAGAATTTTGATGTGTTCAAAACCATGATGGGCTTCAACAATCCTCAGATTGAAACGACTTGGTTCTCATTGCGAAAAGAACATTTCCGAATAGCTCAATACGCGGCGTCAAATTCCGATTGGCAGAAGGAGCTCGACAAATACTATGTGGATGATTTGTGGGACCTTCCCGAATTCCGCCGTTATTGCAGGCCGTTTGATACGGAAGACGTGGCTTTACCGGCTATTGTAATTCCGTTCCAGACTAACATCACCAATGGGCTCAACTTCTTCGGCTGGCCGGGAGGTGCCGACCCATTCTATGCTCCCGAGAATTGTGTTACCAAGATCCGCTCCGTGGGTATCTGGTTCAGCAATTACGACACGTGTATCATGTCACCCACACCCAGAGTGTACCTTATTCCGGTTGGGGAGGATGTGGTGCGTGCCGATATTGGTGAGATTCGCAGCTGGCAGGTTGTTGAGCAGAGTATCCCTCTGCCGTTCCAGATTGGCGAGTACGAACTGGCAAACAACTTCGAATGGATTCCGATGAATGATTCTGTGCCGAGCCCACTGGCGGAAATCCGACGCTATACCCGCTTCAGGGCATATCCGGATGGCGGCTTCAATCCGACGGAAATGACCTATGACAGCCGGTTGATTGGACGAAGCGTTTGGAACACGCGCTGGTTACTTATAATTCCCGGCCACAGCCTGTATCTGAGCGACCCATGGGAGGGAATGGAAAGATTCCTGTTTGGTGCGCCTATTCCTGGTGGTGACGGTGAACGGACCGGCAATGGTGTTACCGACATAAAGTTGTTCTTCAAGACCTACGCCTATCCGGGCTATTAGATGGTTATTGATAGGAATTGAGACATTATCTGTAGAAATTTTGCTTAATTTGGGTGCGTATAGTGCTGAAACGCAAAAGAGGACAATATGTGATTTTGGCTCTCATGCTTGGGATTGCTCTTTTCCTGCATGCGCTTACACCGTGCTATGGCGACGATAAGAACGGTGTCTCACCTAAAACCATTTCACTACCGTCCGGGCCGGGATCCATAGAAGGATTAGGGGAATCTTTCCAACCGAGTTTGAACACAGGGTCCGCTCAATACTCCATAGTGATTCAGGTTCCGCCGGGTACAAACGGGCACCAGCCGGTTATAGTTCTAAAGTATGACAGCGGTTATGGCTGCGGCACTCTGGGTCTCGGCTGGTCCGTAGATCCGGGCAGTATAACCAGGCAGACCGACAAGGGACTTCCATTATACGTTGACGGCTCCAACGGATTGGATGATGACCATGACGGCCTTGTAGATGAGGTTGATGAACTTGACACCTTCATCGATTCTGACGCCGAGGAGTTGGTGCCGCTTAGTGACGCTTCTTTCAGGACCAAGGTCGAAACGGACTTTGTCAAGTATGTAAGAACTTCAGACTATTGGGTTGCTTATCGGAAAGACGGAATCAGGCTCGAATACGGGAAGGGTAACTCGGCGAGAATTACCGATTCAGCCGGAACGCGTGTTTTCAAGTGGCTTCCTGAAAAGAGCAGAGATACAAGTGGAAACACCATCAGGTATTACTATACGGAGTTCCCCGGTTCGGATAATCAGAAGTATCTGCAGATGATTTGTTACGGACCGGGAAGCGGTCCGTGGGACGTCTTCTATTTTGTGTACTTCTTATATGAAGACCGGCCGGACTGGCGCAAGGACTACCGAAGCGGTTTTATCGTGAAAACCGCCAAACGTCTGAAGCAGATAAATGTCGGCATTCAGGGAACAATCCCAGCGGGGTGTTCAGTTGGAGACTGGAATGGCGACAGTGTTTCCGATGCGCTCATACGTCAGTACAGATTTGCCTATGAAGACGATTCCGGAACATGCTCCTTTCTGTCGAGCGTGACGCAGGTAGGCTCTGATGCAAACACGGTCCTGCCGACGGTCAGCTTTGACTACTCGAAATTCGAACCAAACGGCGTAGTCTCCGCTTTGGGCGAGGTGATTGATTCAAACAACGCGCCATACTTGGTCATGGACAGCGACTCAGTCGACCTTGTCGACCTCAATTCGGACAGTCTGCCTGACATCCTAAAGACCGATTACCCAGGCGGTAACCATACTGCATACATTAACCGCGGCATGCATGATGGTCCGACCGGCAGAACCATCAACTGGGACAACGGCCGGGCGGTAAACGCTGCCGACGGTTTTGCATCTGAACTCACACTCTCTGATCCGAGAGTTCATCTGGCCGATATGGAAGGTAACGGACGGGCAGACCTTGTTTATACAAGTGAGTGGAAGCAAATATTCTATCACCTCAACCGGGGCGATGTGTCCTGGGGACCACGGACCTTCGCAAGCGTCAACGGTACTTCGCCGCCTTCTCCATTTATTGATGAAGACGCTGAGCTTTCCGATTTGGACTTTGACAAGCGAATAGATATTGTCAAGAGCACGCTCAGCGGGTACAGCGTATGGTTCAACCTTGAAGGTGGTAATTACAGCCGGGAAGTCAGAACAGCCGGGGCCGTCTATAACAACCGTGTTATACAGTTTTCAGATACGGCCGTCCATCTCGCTGATATGAACGGGGACCGCATCAACGATGTGGTCAAGGTTACTCCCGCCCGTCTCATTTACTGCCTCAGTAAAGGCCACGGCCACTTCGACGAAAGCATATCCGTGACGATACCGGATTGCGTGTTGACAAGCGGTCACAATGGGCAGGTGGAAAAGGCCCGGTTGCAGGACATAAACGGCGACGGCCTTGCAGACCTGGTGGTCGAAAGAGCAACGATAAACGAGCTGTGGTACTGGCTCAATCGGGGCACAGATTCGTTGTCGGCCAGACATATCATCACGAATATGCCGCAAATCTACAATCCAGATG
>SMTZ1_10001273_pt1 | contig 26905 bp, 29 predicted proteins | sample DeeMarSWOR136_30_FD_25667 | JGI IMG/M metagenome (IMG submission 25667)
GGAGAGAAAAAAGTTATTAGAAAAACCAATATTCTGCCCACTTTGTAGTCAAGTGATACCACGTAATGCAAGTTTCTTTCCCAATTGTAATTTTGGTTATAGGTAATTTATAGTGAAACTTCAACTAAAACACCTTTATTAAAAAGGATGAAAAAGCGCAATATAATCCATTAAAATTCTCAGATATACAAACAAGAACGGGAGGGATGAGAAAAGACAACATAATAAAGAAAAAACTAGATTATGAAAAAATTGAGCTTTTAAATAATAAAAAAGGGGGAAAAAGGGTTAGGAGACTGAAGCTAAAGCGTCTTTAAGGTGTAAGAGATATTTTCCAAGTTTTCCTTCAAAGTTAACAGCAGTAATCTTGTTTAAACCAGGCATATCCTTGATAGCTTTTATAGCAAGCCCCATCGACTTAAGAAGAGACGCATCATCAAGACCGTTCAACACAAGCTCAATCACGCTATTAGTCTCCGGATCAATATTAGAATCCTCAAACTCATTCTTCAAAGCTGGACAGAACAAGTGATTAGTCGAAGCAGGTAAAAACGGATACTTAATAGAACCTACCTTAGAACCAGAACGACACAATCCACCAGGAAAAGTTGCAACAATCGCCGGAACAGTAAGAAGAGCTGCTAACGCCTTCTCAGCAGCATCAAGAGCCACCTTATCATCCTTACCATAAACTAAAAGATTACCTCCAGCAACACCCTTCAAAACACCAAATTCGGTATTAATAAAGAAACTACCTTCACTACCCTTAACAGTAAGACCTTCACGACCACGAGAATCAGTCGTAACAACAGCCTGATCCCCTAACAAGCCTTTAATCTTATCACCAACATTAAGCATCTCTTTCGGATTAGGCAAATAATCAAAAACTGCCACACCTTCAGCAGGTAAAGCAACCCAAATCAACCGCTCTAAAAGCTCTTTAAGAGCAGTCTTTTTACCGCCTGCATAAATCGACACAAAAACACCCGGACGACCATCCGGAGTTTCCTCCGGCCTCGGACCCTCGATTCCTGCTTCAACGGGGCACATTTATGCTTAATAACCTCTATGGTTACTAATTATCATTGAGACCCCGTATCCGATAATGTTTTGTGCGGTTTCGAGGGCGGTTTCTTCTGTGTTGGCGGTTATGAGGAATCTTATGGCTTTGTTTCTTCTATTTCGACCATTAATATGACCTCTGTTGAATGTGGTTTTGTTCTGAGTTAAGAAATAGGATTTTATATTTAATGTTTTCGCGTAGGGGGAGGGGGGGTAGTTTTATGAAAAATCTTAAAGTGGTCTTGTATAATCAGGGTTTTAGAGTCTTAGAACCTGTTATGGGGGTGGCTGTTTTTTGTGGTTATTATTCTATAACTTTTGCATAGAATTTGTCTTTATTTTTTGTTTTTTTTATGTTTTTTTGGTTTTAAAAAATAGGTTTTTTTCTTGGTTTTGGATTATTGTTGGTGTTGAGTGTTTTTATACAAAAAGAATAAAAATGGGGGGTGGTTTATAGAACTTTAATCGCTCTCTTAAAATTTTGATACAGAGATTGGTCTATATGTTATATCGGCTACTTTCTTTTGGGAGCGATTTTAGAGAAATTAAATTAGATTGTGAAAGAATGTTCAAGGTGATTTCAAAAATGGCTGGTAAAGAGTTTTACTTAATCTCTGGAAGAGATATTAAACAGGGCAGTTCGATGGAGAAATTTGGTAAGCTTTCACCGGAGTATGCTGAGGTGGTTTCGAAGTTGGAGATTCACCCGGATGATCTTAGTGCTATTGGTGTTAGTGATGGTGAGACTATTAAGATTTCTAGTGCTGAGGGTTCGGTTATTGGTGTTGCTAAGTCTAGCACTAATGTTGAGCCTGGTATGGTGTTTATAGCTTATGGTCCTTGGTCTAGTATTCTTAGTGCTTCTTATACCCACGGTACTGGGATGCCTGACTATAAGTCGGTTAAGGTTACTGTGGAGAAGGCTGCAGGTGAAAAGGTTCCTACTGTTGAAGAAGTTGTTAAAATGATGATTAAATGATTAGAGAGGTGTTGATACCTAATTATTTTTTAAAATATTCTGAATAATATGAGGTTTGATAAAAATGGTAGAAGTTCATACAGATGTTGTCTGTACTTTTTGTGGCTGTCTCTGCGATGATATCGAGATTCATGTTGAGGATGGTAAGATCGTTAAGGCGGTTAATAGTTGTGCTATTAGTCGTGCGAAGTTTTTAGGTCATGAAGGTAATGGTCATAGAAAAGTTAAGGTGAGTGGTAGTGAGGTTTCTGTTGATGATGCTATCAAGAAGGCTGCTGAAATTCTTGTGAATGCTGAGAATCCTGTGATTTACGGCCTTGCTTCTACGAGCAATGAGGCTATTAGAAAGTCCATGGAACTTGCTGAAATGGTCGGTGCGAAGATTGATAACACTTCTTCTGTGTGTCATGCTCCGACATTGCTTGCTATGCAGTTTGTTGGTGATCCTAAGTGTACGCTTGGCCATGTGAGGAATTGTGCTGATGTGCTTATTTTCTGGGGTTGTAACCCTACTCAAGCACATCCGAGGCATTTTGATCGTTATTCTGCTAATGCTTCAGGTTATTTCGTCCCGAAAGGTAAAGATGATAAGAAAGTTGTTTTTATTGATGTCAGAGAGACCCGGTCTACGAAGAAGGCTGATCTTTTCATAAAGGTTGAACCTGATCGTGATGTGGAATTAGCTGGTGCTTTGAAAGCTTTACTTAAGGGTAAGAAGTTGAGTAAAGATACTGTTGCAGGGGTAAAAGTCGTGGATTTGGAAAAACTTGTTGAAATATGTAAGAAAGCGAGGTTTGTAGTTACATTTTTCGGTTTGGGTCTTACTCAAAGCCGTGGAAAGTACCTTAATATTCAAGCTGCTATTGGTCTCGCGAGAGAGTTTAACAAACACACTAAGTTCCATATTATTCCTATGAGAGGTCACTATAATGTTACTGGAGCAAATGCTGTAATGACGTGGATTTCTGGTTTCGGTTATGGTGTAGACTATAGTAGGGGTTATCCGCGTTATAGTCCTGGAGAATTCAGCGCTGTGGATGCCCTTTCAGATTATGCTGATGCTGCTTTGATTATTGCTTCTGATCCTGTTTCTAACTTTCCAAAGAAGGCAGTGAAAAGAATGGCTGAAATGCCATTAGTTTTAATGGATCCACACCCGAACTGTACTTCCCTTGTGTCGGATGTTTATATTCCAGTTCTAACCGTTGGCATAGAAACGGAAGGTACTGCGTATAGAATGGACGGTGTTCCGCTATATGCACGAAAAGTCGTCGACGGTCCTGCTGGTGTCTTATCTGATGAAGAGGTACTTGATCGCATAATGGAAGAGGTGAAAAAACTTCAGGGGTGAATTATAATGGCTGGAAATATGATTATTAAAAACGGTATCGTCTATGATCCCCTTAATGGGGTAAAAGGCGAAAAAAAGGATATCATGATCAAAGATGGCGTAGTAGTTAACGATGTCCCTTCAGATGCTAAAGAAGTAGATGCAACTGGCAAACTTGTAGTACCTGGCGGCGTGGAAATGCACTCTCACATTGCAGGTCCCAAACTTAACGCTGGAAGAGCCATTCTTCCTAATGACTTCAGAGATAACTACGTGGTAAGAACAAACGCCGTGAGGGCCCTTGTAGGACATGCTGTACCTACAAATTACACCAACGGAGTCAAGTATACTGAACTAGGGTTTACTACTGTGTTTGAACCAGCGATGGCTCCCCTAGATGCAAGACACACTTTTGAAGAGCTTGAAGACACGCCTAACGTGGATAAAGCGTCTTTCCCTGTTTTCGGCAATAATTGGTTCGTTTTCCATTGTGTACAAAACAACGACATAGAAATGTTGAAAGCTTTCGTTATGTGGATGATGACTGAAACAAAAGGATACGCTGTAAAAATCGTCAACCCTTGTGGAGTCTATATGTGGGCACACCACCACTCAAATGTCTCAGGCGTTGATGATGTTATCCCAGAATACGAGATATCACCACGCCAAGTATTAAGAGGTCTATGCCAAGCTAATGAAGAACTTGGATTACCTCATACAATCCACGTCCATGCAAATATGCTCGGCAGAGTAGGAAACATAGGAGTAACCTTAGACACTCTAAAAGTCGTAGAAGATATGAAACCTCATCCCAGCAGGGAGCAAGTGATGCACCTTACACACTTGCAGTTTAACTGTTTTGCTGAGGATGAAAACCACAGAATTTGCAGTGGAGGAAAACAGTTAGCAGAGTATGTAAACAGTCACTCCGAAATAAGCGTCGATCTAGGACAGGTTATACTCGATGTTCCCACATGCACTATGACTGGTGATGGTCCAGCAGAGTTCTTTATCCATAAAGCTCTGGGACCGAAAGCGAAATGGATTAACGGTGATGTTGAACTTGAGTGTGGTGGAGGAATAGTTCCAGTAACCTACAAGAGCAACAATCCATTCAACGCGATTCAATGGGCAATAGGTCTTGAAGCTGCTCTAACCATTACTGATCCGTGGCGAGTGATAATTAGCACAGATCACCCGAATGGTGGTCCTGCATGGTATTATCCGCGCGTTTTTGCATGGCTCATGAGCAAGAAATACAGAGATGATACACTAAATAGTATCCATAGTATGGCTGCTGATAAAAGCGACTTAGCTGGAATTGATCGCGAGTATACTTGGGAAGAGCTAATGATCAACACAAGGGCGGCTCCTGCTAAGCTTCTCGGACTAAAGGAGAAGGGTCATTTAGGCGTAGGCGCCCACGGAGATGTAGCGATATACCCGCTAAAACCAGAGGAATTAGACCCAACAGCCCATCCAGAAGAGATTGAAAAGAATTTCTGGGCAGAGACTGTGATAAAAGATGGCAAGTTCTTGGTAAAGAACGGTACGACTATCGATACTGAGAGGGGACGAACTTATCTCATAAAGAAGTATCATAAAGAAGCTGAACATGAAAGGATGCTTATAGACCTTAAAGAGCACTTTGATAAGTGGTACACTGTTACGTTTAAGAACTATAGCGTGCAGGATGTCTTTGCTCCAAGACCTGAAGTGATACCTACAAACCCTGTAAGTTAATGGAGGTTGGTTATGATGTATGAAGTTTCTTTTAAACTCAAGAAAGAAGCTCCAAGGCTTGAAATTGATACACTTACTCCTGATTGTTTGTGTCTTTGTTCTGCTGGTGAAATTCAAAACGTGAAAATTTGGCGTGGTAAAAAAGAAGTACCCGTATCAGAGCATTTCGAAGTTAGTGGAGAGCCTGGTCCAACGCCAGAAGAAACTATGGTGGTCATAGAGAACAGTAAACCTTTTGTGCACTATGCTGGCATGTTTATGAGCGGTGGCATCCTTAAAATCAAAGGTTCTTGCGGAAACTATGTCGGTTCAAGAATGACTGGAGGCGTAATAGAGGTTGAAGGTGATGTAGGCGACATGGCGGCTAACGAAATGAAAGCTGGAAAACTAGTAGTTAAAGGCAATGCAGGAAACTACTTAGGTTCTGCCTGGTGGGGTGGAACAACCGGTATGACAGGAGGACAAGTAGTAGTTGAAGGAAATGTTGGTGGAATGTGTGGACAATGGATGGAAGGTGGCTCTATGAGGATTAAAGGTAATGTTGGCGATTTCCTAGGTGTGAAGCTGGTAAGAGGCGTAATCATTGTAGAAGGCGACGTAGGCTATGCTTGTGGTGCAATGATGACCTATGGCAGAATAATCGTTTTAGGAAACTGCGAAGTCCTACCAACCTACGAACCGGATGGAACCTACGATGAACTAAACATGTTTGACGAAGTGATCAAAGGACCTTTCCAACTTTACAAAGGCGATATTTCAGAAGAAGGAAAAGGAGACCTTTATGTAAAAAAATAATATGATTAAAGGTGGTTTGATAAAAATGGCAGAAACAAAAGTTGTTCCCGTAAGCGCAAGTTATTGTGAAGCAATAACTTCTTGGTGCACACGATTATTAATCACGGCAAAAAATTATGAATGGGCGGAAAATTCAGCTGTTGAGCTGTGCGGTTTTAGTGAAAGCGCCATCGAAAGACGTGCAAGTGAAAGTGAAACCCCTGACGGGAGACAAGGGGTTTATGTACAACTCCACAACTATACAAGGGCTGCTTTGAAAGGTATGATGTTAGCAAGGGCAAGTCAAACTGTATTAACATGTCCAACAACAACGCTTTTTAACGCTATTTCAGAGGATTCGGAAAAACGATATAAACTCGGTAAAGGTTTCTCAATGTTTGGAGAAGGCTTTCAAAAGCTAGAGAAAAAATGGGACAGAGATATGTACAGTGTGCCAGTTATGGAAGGTTTGTTCTGGCTTGAAGAAAAATATGGTTTACGTAGAGGCGTTGTAGGTGTTGGTTTAATATTTACGGGAAAAGACCAAAAAGCCCTTGTTGATTTTGCAGCAAATGTCACTGCAAAATTGAAGGCTGAGCCTCTGAAAATAATCCTCCCACATCCAGGGAACAGTGTCAGATTTGGAGAGGCTTTAGCAGCTACCCGTCTCAGCAACCTTGGTGTATGCGCTAAATTCGAAGCATTAAAAGAGCCTAATGCAGAAGTAGTTTTCAACGCTATATCGCCAATTCAAGCAGCATGCGCAATAGACACTGTAAAAGGCATGGCAAAAGAAGCAGGCGTTAAACTCCACGGAAGAACCTACGGTAACTGTCTCCGAGGAATGTATGACGACGAAGGCTACGCTTTACGCGAAATATTCTACTTAGAAGATTGAGACAGTATTAAAAAACCATTTTCCCTTTTTTTTATTATTCTAATTTTTAAACAATAATTAAAGTTGGGAGAGCGTTTATTGAACTTAGAAAAGAAAAATAAAAAACGAATAAAATATTCTAAATTATGCCCTGTTACTGAGATTGATAGGGATTCAGGGGCTAAAGTTTTTTTAAATTTAGAAAAGCTTGAAAGAGAAGAACTTTGTGATAAGTTGTGGTTATGTACTTCTTGTTTTCTATGTGAAGAAGATATATTAAATAAACCTGGCAAACCTAGTCCTAGAAAGTTAAGCATTGAAAAACGGAGGGAACAAAAGCTTGAGGATAAACCATCGCTTTTTCGAAATTTCTTGAAAAGAATCCTTGAAACTGGCTACATTTTTGAAATGACGGAGGTTCAAAAAGAGGTTAGAAAATCTTTAGGATTACCACCATTACCAAAAACAGGCAAAGAAGAGCTAAAAACCTTGATAAAGCGTTTAAAAGAAAGTCAATAAATAACGTAACATTAATTCTGTAAAAGTTATTGACTGGCGCATAAAGCACAAGGATCAAAACTCCTCACAATCCTTGAAAGTTCGACCAAATGCACCAAGCTGTGTAACGGGAAATTCAATGGTGGATTATTAGTATTAATTTCCTCAATCAAGATGTTTGAAGCTGTAATTTGATTGCTTAATGCTTGTTCCATAACCCCTCCTTCCCCTGTCTCATCTCTTGGACTTGCATTCCAGTTTGTGGGTGTAATAACTTGATAATTTTGAATACTCTTATCTTTTATTTTTATCCAGTGGCCTAAAGAACCTCTAGGGGACTCTATAAGGCCACCTCCTTCAAATTCTCCTTTTTCAGGGAAGTCAAACTGCTTATAAACGACTTTATTACCGTTGATTTTCACTTCCTTTTCCAACTCGTCAATACACCATAAAGTTAAAAGGCAAAAAAGTTGTGTTTCTAAAACTTTGGCATAAATTCTATCCATAACCGAACTATTCCAAAAAGCATCACTTGGTTTATACCAGCCATTTATGATCATGCGAGCTAAGGAACCAACTTCAGCTACATAACTATCATATCTTGGTGCTTTTATCCAAGAATATTTATCGCCCCAAAGCGTTAGAGGAGTAGTTTGAGGTTCACAAACCTCCCAAGAAGCAATGTCGCTGGGTCCTCCTTCTCCCTTATCGTACCATGAACTTTCTATTTTTTCAACAATTTTAGAGCTTTCAAAATCCACCAAACTACCATTTATCGAAAATCCTCCCCGATGAAGCATGCCTTTATTAGGATCTCCCACTTCATCAGCATCTGGGTCCGCTAAACAACCAAAGGATAAGTACCTGTTGATCCCTAAACCTATATCATACATGTTATACTCAGTAGCTAAACTAAAAAGCGTAATTTCCTTTATTAAATCATAAGCGTTGTTATCTGTTACCACATCAATGTTTTTCAAATCATTGTTTAGTGTACCCGAAATCCCCCCTAATCCATACTTGTTAGCCATGCTTATAACAATATCTCTAGATCTAGAATAAGGATTAATTCCAGAAGGCAGATACAAAGCCCTATCATAAACTAAGTTAGTTCCCAAAAAATTAGCCCCCTCTAAAAGAAGGCTTTTAGCACGACTTATTTCTGTGATAGAAGGTATAAAAGAAACCCCTCCGGGAACTACAAAATGAGAATGAGGCGTTCTTCCTCCAAAAATAGCCAAAGCTTCCCCCATCTTCTCCCTGATGTTTAAAGCTTGCATGTAAGAAGACCAAGGTGCAAAGGGATCAAGCTTACATATTTTTTGAACTTCTAACAAAAAATCTGCATGAGTTTTACCCGAAATAGTTTCGAGAATACCATACACAAATCCTCCAACATCTGGGTTTATCTCATCCCAAGGATTGTAAACCGCACTATCATCGCCCAATCCTAAATTAAAATTTGATGATCCTTTACTTATCAAGTGGAAAAGGATACCTGAATAGTCAGGAAACGTCTTTACATACAAAGTGTAAAGATTGTTCAATATAAAACTAAGCCCCGTAACGATGTTCCTTATTAATAAAGCGTTTCTTGGAACATCGTTTTGATCTACTCCTACAGCGTTTTCTAAAGCTAAAGTTGAAGCGATCAGATGCCCCATAGAACACGCACCGCAAATTCTTTGAGAGATGATAGGAGCATCAAGAGGATTCCTATCCTGAACTATTCTTTCAATTCCCCGCCAAACCATACCTGCAACTTTTGCTCCTTGGGTTAAGCCTAAATCCGAACCATCTCCTTGCCAATCGAGCGCGACACCCAATCCTCCCTCACTTCTAGAGAAAGGATTTACAGCGATCCTTACAGAACTCATGTTTCTGAAAACTCCTCTTCTTCTATTTTCTTCTTTTCTTTTTCTTTCAACTTTTTTCTCCTAATAGCATGAGCTGCTATCCCTGTCGCTGTTGCAGCACCTACAACTTTGCCTGCTGTAACCGTTCCTAATCCACGAACAGGAGATTCTTTTCCAATCTCTTCAAAAAAAGGTTCAAGGCCAGGAAAACTCTTCCCAACACAATTAATACAAGGCGCTCCCGCTTGAGGGCACATATTAACTCTATTGTTCCATTTCCTCAAAGAACAATCAGCAAAAGCTATCTGCCCCTTACAACCAAGCTTCCACGAACATTTTAGTTCTTCCTCTCCAAAACTTTTAGCAAAATTCCCTCGGTCATAACTGCTTCTCAAAAGACAATTCTCGTGAACTGTCTTCTCATAAATGAATTTAGGCCTATTATCCTCATCCAAAAAATCCCTCAAAGCACTATTAGTATTCCTTATCGTATATCTCAAATCTCCCCTCGAAGGAGATAAAATATCGTTATAATAGTAATAATGTAGATCAAGAACCGTTGTTAGTGTTAAAAAAAACCAGTTGGGGTGAGGTGGACAACCTGGTATATTGACTATAAGCCTGTTAATCCCATTTTCTTCAAGAAACTCGTCCAAACTTTTTGCAAGAGTAGGATTAGGATCTCCACTTGGAACTCCCCCAAAAGAAGAGCAGGTACCAATGGCAAAAACATAAGCTGCTTCTTCTGCAAACTCAAGAACTAAATCCTGAAAAGTTTTAGGTGTGTTTGGCGGATCTTCCCCAATAATGCAGTAATTTCCATCCAAACCCGTAGGAATTGAGCCTTCTACAAAAAGGATGAATGGACTTAAATCCTCTTCAACCCAATCTTCATACGTTTTTTGTAATCTACCCATTAAATTAAAAAATAGATAATCATCACCCATTGAAGGCGACATACCTCCAGTTTTTAATCCCAGCGTTTGGTGGAAATTTAAAGCATCAAAAATAATCTCTAATTCCTCTTCCGTCGAAGATACAGAACGATTAGCATTTACTAGTCTTTGTAATGCTTGAAGAAAGTTTAAAGACCCGTTAAGAACGCTCAAAGAACAACCAGAACAAGCAGAACCCTCAAGCCAAATAAGCCTCATATCTGCGGGGTTTTCTTCCCCTGCATCTACGCTTTTTAATAAGCTTTTTCCGAAAAGTTTTAGGGAAACTAAAGCTCCAACGACGGCTGAAAGTTTTAAAAACTCCCGCCTAGTCAATAAAAACCCGGAAAAGACCTCATTTCCTTCTTCCAAGTTTTAAACACCTTAAAAACATAAAAAAGACATCATAGTCTTTCCTGCTTTTAAAAGATTTGAAATATTTAACCATTATGTATTTAAAATACGTCCTTTTTTAAAAACAACTCAGTTATAACTCGTAGCAAAACCTAAAAAGGGCGGTGTTCAACTCAAAACGTCAAAAAAATAACAGTTAAAACCTTTTGGAGGATTAAATCTAATGTCTGAAGCAAAAGAAGTAAGATTAGGAGTTTTAAAATTAGGCGCGATAGGAACAGCAGTCATACTTGAATATCTTATGGATGAACGCGCCGATAGAAAAGACTTAATAACAAGAGTAGTCACAAGCGGTGCAAAAATGGGACCAGAACAGGCCGAAGAAGTCACTCCAAAACTATTAGAATTTAACCCACATGTAGTAGTAGTAGCAAGTCCCAACGCAGCCCTCCCAGGCCCCAGTAAAGCTAGAGAAATAATCGCACAATGCAAAGTACCCACCATAATAATTACAGACGCCCCAGGAGCCAAAGCTGAAGAGGACTGTCAAGCAAAAGGAATGACTTTGATAGTTGTGGCAGGTGACTCAATGATCGGTGCAAAACGAGAATTCCTAGACCCAGCAGAAATGACTCTATTCAACGCAAATGTTCTAACAGTACTAGCTGCATCAGGCGCATTAAACATGGTATTTAAGGAAATAGACTGTGCCCTCGCAGCTGCAAAATCCGGTGGTACCTACACACCAAGTGTCGTAAAAATAAAAGCTAAAAAGGCTGCAGCAGCTGGAATGTTCAGTAATCCATACGCAAAATCCAAAGCAGAAGCAGCGTATAGAATCGCTGAAAGCGTAGCAGCAGTAACAGTCGAAGGATGCTTCAAAACAAAAGAGATGGAAAAATATATTCCAATAGTAGCAACAGGACACGAAATGATGCAAGAAGCAGCAAAACTAGCACTTGAAGCAAGAGAACTTGAAAAAGGAGGAGACACCTTAGTAAGAATGCCCCACGGTAAACAAGGCGAAATACTAGGCAAAACAAAACTTTTAGAAAAACCTGAAGTAAAATAAAACAATTTTTACAACTTATCAAATAGAAACTAGTAATTAAAAGAGGGGGGATTACAAATCCCCTTTTTTCTTCCTTTTTTATATTTTTTAATAAATAATTTGAGTTCTTATTTTTTTAAAGGTTTTAAAGATATAATAGTAGAGTTTGAATTCCTTCAAGTAATGCGAATATCGCTAAGAGAACAGATACAATAAGAGTTAAACGCCTGATCATTCTAGTTTGCTGTTCTCTTTGTTTTTCAGCGTAGTATTCTACTTCATTTTGATGTTGTCCGTAGACACCCTCAAGCTGGTTGATAAGTTGGTCAATCTCGGGATCCATTGCTTCTCCTAAAAACTGGCGTAACCTTTGTGTTGATATCATTCGCGCATTTTCTATACAGCTTCTTAAAAGGCTTACACTCCAAGCATGCATGTATTTTTTATTGTGCTCTAGCGAATTTTCCAAGCTTGTAAGATGCCCATCTTTGTTTTTTGCAAGAATCAATCGGCGAGATATTGCTCCCTGTTTGTTTACTTCTTTAGGAAAAGAGAAAAAGAGGTTATTAACATTATTGAACATAGAATAATAGTAGTCTGTAAAGCTAAAAGGTTCAATATAGAGTGTAAAGGGAAAGATATGCTTAGCAGGTGCTTTATCTCCTGAATATCTTTCAACTTGAACTAGTTTATGCATTTGGCGATTTAAATATGCATTTTCTTCAATTATTTTAGATAAAAACGCGTGTATGATGGTAATTTTTTCCATAAAATTTTCACAAGAGGTACAAAAAGTTACTAAATACACATTTTGTTTATTTTGTGAAACATATTGAATTTTTATTGAATGTGCATTCAGGTCTTTAATCTTGAGCTTGAAACGCCCTTCTTTCATTTCTTTCTTTGAAGTATAGATGACAGCTTCTCCATAAGGACAGCTTATTTCGGTTTTAGGCAGAATAGATTGGAGAAAATGATCAACCTCACTAAGTGGTGTATGATAGATCATCGTAACTTTATCAAATCCATCCCAATTCTTTTTCATTGTCTCTCTTATTTTATCGATGATAAATTGGTCTATTTTCTTTCTTTTAATGTTCATAGTTTTAGTCGTGTTTAAATTAAAATAGTAGGCATGATGTCCCCCTTGCATTTTCATTTTTACCCTATTTTTAAACCTAGCACGCTTTAATTCACCTGTGAGACCAGGTATATCGATAATTAATTCACCTGTTTGATCATGATGTCGAAAAGAAAAATGTACTCCTCTTTCAATTGCTAAATAACTTGCAAGAGCGGATTTAGATGAAAAATTTAGTTCTAGATCTTTAATTATTTTGTTTAGCTGTTCGATAGCCTCATCATCATGAAGAAAAGTGTGTTTATAACCCAGACTACGAGCTAGGATATACAAAGCTTTACGAGGCCTGCAGTTATTTTGTTCTTGAACTTTAGGTAATGTTTCAAAAATAAACTCTCGCGATTTCTTTTCGACGAGGAATAAGAAGGTCGGTATTTCTTCAAGGTTTGCTGGGAGTTTTTCTAACTCACTGGGAGTTTCCTCGTCTTCTTTTTGCTTTTTTTCTAGCTCAGAAAGAAATTCCTCATCTTCTTCTCTTTCAAAGAGATCTTCTAGCTCGAAAGGAAACTCGTTGTTTTCTTCTGACATTTTTTCACATCCTTACACTAAAAAACACTTAACTTTCAAAATAATGTTGTTTAACGACTGAAACTCTACTTTTAAGGCACTAAATTGCTAAAATTCCAAGCTCTGTAAGAGCTTTTATAGTCAGTTCTAAGCTATCTCCTGCCTCCCTTTCAGAAGGTTCATAATCTTCTGCCTCAATCTTTTCCCTCAATCGCCTAAGTTCTCGAATTCCTTTACAAATCTCCTGAGATAATCCTATTTTTTTTGCACCCTCCTCCATTTTCGTTTTCTTTCCTTTTCCAGTCCAGTAATGTGTTAAAGCCTGATACAAAACCGTATAACTTGTTAAAACTGTTAGGATGAACTTTCCAATCTCAAAATCGTTTTTAGCTTTAGTGAGATTTTCAACAACAAAGCTACGTAACTCTGTCGGCGGTGGTGGCACTCCCTCTTTCCCTCCTGTAATCAGCTTCTTGGGTGGAGTAGCCCCAGCAAGGACAGGCTCCTCTTCTTCCTCTATTTTTCCTATTAAAACTTCGCTTAAATCAGAAGCTATCAAAAGCAAAAAACCTATCACTAAAAGAAAAAAGAACAAAGTAAAATCAACACTTGCAGTAACATCATTATCATCAAACGTTGATTCGATTGAAAAATCATACATAGCAAAAAATAGATAAAATATGTACAAAGTCGACCTTATAATGCCTAAAAAACCACTCCAAGGAGCTTCAGATATTTGTTTAACAAGGCTAGTTGCTGCAATAAAAACGCCTATAAACATAAGTAATCCAATATTTATGCTAAGCTCCACATCCTCATCAGAAATAGTATGGGAACCATACCAGGGCAAAATCACTAGAAATACTAAAGCTAAAGAAGCAGAAATAATTCCTTTACCAGCACCCAATAAACCCACACTTCCTGAAAATATTAACAAAGATTAAACAAGATTCTTGATCAATATATATTATGTTCTACAAGAGATAAAAAGAATATTGCTAAACTTTATGCTTTTTTCTTATAATATATTAAAAAAAAGGAAAGTTGGAAGTTAATTTAACAACAGATCAATCACAGACTTATACTGCTTTCGCTTTACCTACCTTACTTTCTCTTTCTGTAAATATTTCTGCTATGTTTATGAACAAAGCTAATCCAAGACCAATAAGTACCAAAATGATGTAAGTTGTTAAATCAAGGGTTATCTTGATCGAAATATCGTCCGTAAGCATAGCTTTAACCCATAAATCATAGGTTGAATACACTAAATATGCTCCCCAAGCGAAGATTTGAAGAATGGCTGAAAACTGCTTCCAAGGATGCTCTGAAACATGTTTCGCTAGAGTAAAAGCCGCGATGAAAGTTCCAAGAATCAAAAGCACTCCTACATCCATACTTGTCTCAACGTCCTCATCATTAACCGCCGAATCAGCAGCCAAAGGTATAAAAACTAGGAAAAAAAGTATTAAAGAAGCTGAAAAAATACCTCTAAACAAGCCCATAAACCTTCACCTACGGTAAACTCAAAAATTCTGTATATTCAACTTCGAATTCCACGCCTTCAATCGTATAAACAAGTTTAAAATCAAAACGGAGTTCAGTACCAGACAAATCGGTAGTATCGGTCAATGTTACTGGGAATGTTTCATTGATATTTGGGTCAATCACAGTAATATTATCAAGTAAAGCATCATTACTATTATTATAAATCTCCATAACAAGTTGAGTAGGATCAAAATCTAGCGAGCCATTGTACCCAACAGTTACATTTAATTTCGCTTGATTCAATGGTGGTGGTGGAGGAGGAGCAGGTGTTACATCCACCCAGAAATGGTTTAACACGCCTTCCCACTCTAGATCTTCCAAAGTAGCCTCAAAAGTAGCACCAAAAATAACGTATTTTACCTCAATTTTTAGCCAGATCTTAAGGATGTCATCTTGAATTAAAAGTGTATCAAGTGTATCTCCACTTATATTCACTTGAATAGTGAACTTTGTTTTTTCTCCTCCCCCAGATATTGTACCAACATCATTAACGGTTTCATCTTTTATACTGCTATTAGTTTGAGATTCATACCCGATCGTTATTTTAAGGTCATCAATATCATAATAACCACTGTTTTTTAAAGTGACATTTGTTACAATTTGGTATACTTTTCCATCTTGGCCATCTAGAAATCGACCTTCGGGATCAGTAACATCAGCGTCTACATCAGAAGCCAACTGGACTCCAGAATAAATAATCGAAGTAGTGAAAATCGCTAAACCAATCAAATAAAGAGTTGTTATCGTTTTCAAAACCTTAACAGTACTGCTCAAAAAAACACCATCCTAACTCTAAAAGCATGTAACAAAACGAAGTTCTCTAAAATCCTATAAAACAATCGATTATCAAACTTTTAAATCTTTTTAGGATTAAAAAACTCCAAAATCCCCCAAAACAAAGAAAAAAGGTGAATAATGCCACTTAACCTGGTTCTTCCTTAGCTTTTCTTTGAGCTTTTTTCCAATTTTTCACAGCAGACTCATAAAATCGATGAATAACAAAACCGCCAAACCTTGAAGATAGCCTGCTTAGCTTCCGCTCAATTTTCATCTGCTTGGCTCTCCTAAAAGTTCTGCCAACCTCTTCTATCTTTTTCCCAATTAGAGTGATTTTTTGAAGTTTAATATCTCCAAGACCTTTCTCTTCAGCTAGCTTTAAATGTTGAATCTCTGCAGGGTCAAATCCCATAATCATTGAAGCAATAGCATCAACGGAAACAACATTATCTCCTGCAATTATCACGTTAAGATCTACAGGATCTCCATGAAATGGTCCCTTCCCTTCCAAACCAGTAATACCATCAACTAAAGTTAAAGTTGGAGGAACAACGCTAATCAAATCAACAATCACCTGATCCAATTTCGGATGATAACGCGCTTTATTCTTTTCAGGCAAAATACCGAACATACACTTCATTCCCAAAGTAACCTCTGTACTAACATGTGTCTTCATTACAGGAACACAAATCACCACATCAGACTCTAAAACAACTTGCGGTAACGAAACCTTTTCAAAAAAATAACCATCTTTAACCTCTACTTCCTCTACCTCTTCTTTGCTCAAATTCCTGAATTCAACACCATGTTTATCTATAACCTCATCAATTTCTGTCTCCGAAACCATTCTATCAGCACCATACATACAAGAATCAGCCTCTCCAACAACTATCCTCTTAGTTTTACCTTTTAAAACCTCAATTAACCCGTCTAAAACCTCAGTACTAGTAAAAGTGCCCTTCTTACCTGAAACTCCTCCGCAAATATTCGGCTTAATAAAAACACGATCATCACTCTTTACAAACTGTCCAACACCACCAAGATTCTCCAAAGCTTCAGAAACCATGTCCTTCGGGCTACCTTCCCCCACAATAACAACCTTACCGCTATTCACTAAATATCCCTCAAAAATTACTAAAAAAAGAAAACTCCCCCCTAATAAAAAGTAATCTCATTGCTTGCATTGTTACTTTTCATCTTTTAAAATCTTAACAACTCTTTCCGCAGTTTTCACAGCAACAGCTTCCTGAGCCTCATTTGTCTGACTTGCAATATGAGGAGTACAAACGACGCTGGGTAAACTTATCAACTTCTTTAAAATCTCAGATTTTGGAGGCTCCTCAGAATATACATCAAAACCTGCCCCCCTCAACCTCCCCTCAACAAGGGCTTCATAAACCGCCTCTTCATCAAGAATACCGCCTCGAGAAGTATTAACTATTATCGCATCCTTTTTCATCAAAGCAATCTCTTTCTTACTAATCAAGTTCCGAGTTTGAGGTAAGAAAGGAACATGAATAGTTACAAAATCTGCCTCCTTTAAAAGTTCCTCCAAAGAAACATACTCAACTCCAAACCTCTCCTTCAGTTCCTCATGAGCCACAACATCATAGGCTAAAATCCTCATACCCATAGCATGAGCTATACGAACAACCCTACTACCAATATTTCCAACACCTACAACCCCTAAAACCTTACCAGAAAACTGACTACCTATAAACCTCTTCTTATCCCATTTCTCCTCTTTCATACTACGATCAGCTTCAGACAAAGAACGCGCTACAGAAAGTAAAAGACCAAAAGCTATTTCAGCAACAGAATCAGCAGGAGCATCTCCTGCAGTTACCACATTAATGCCCTTCTCCTTCGCATAACTTACATCAATATTATCAACTCCAACGCCAGCCCTACCAATAACCTTCAACTGAGAAGCAGCATCAATAACCTCACTCGTAACCTTCGTCCTACTCCTCACCACCAAACCATCAATATCAGAAACCAAAGAAAGAAGATCCTCAGGCGACCATTCGGTCTTCACAACCACATCAAAACCAGCTTTACGTAAAACTTCAATACCATTATCTTCTAAAGGATCAGTAATTAAAACCTTAACCAAAAACAAACACCCCACACACAAAAAACAAGAAATAAAACAATAACATCTTTAAAACAAGAAAAACTTAAATTTATAGATTTTGCCCCTAAATACTTTCACCAAAAAATTATTAGTTATAATATAATAATAGAGAGGAAATTAGTTTGCTCAAAAAGCAAAAAATTCACAGATCACTTCATTAGGGCATTAATTAGAAAAAAAATGAAATCAAAAATAAATCCTTTTTTTAAAATGCGCTTTAGGGTAGGAATAATATGGTGGATGAGGATCTGATTAAGAAATTCGTAGACAAGAAAAATATATTTGCTGTAGTAGGAGCTAGCAGGAATCCCAAGAAGTATGGCTATAAGTTGTACAAGGACCTGAAGGAGTCAGGATATGAGGTGTATCCGGTAAATCCGAAAGCTGAAGATATTTTGGGTGATAAATGTTATCCAGGTCTAGAATATTTACCAATTAAACCAGATGTTGTTGATATTGTGGTTCCACCAAAGGTTACAGAAGAAATAGTTAAAACTTGTAAAAAACTTGGAATCACGAAAATTTGGATGCAACCTGGATCAGAATCTGGAAAAGCGATTCGATTTTGTGAAAATAACAGCATTGAAGTAGTGCATTCAGTATGTGTTATGCTTGAACGTAAAAAAAGAGTTGCATAGAAATCAATAATATATGCTCTTTCTTTAGATTTTAAAAGGCTTAAATATAGAAAAATTTAGTTTTAATAAACTATTAACTATGCTTGAGAAAAGATGAAAACCAGTTCTATATTAATTATGTCTTGACAAAAACTTGAAGATTAGCGAAATATGTTCCAAGAAGGTATTTTTGTTGTTTAAGATAAAGGAATTCATTCTAGGAAAAGATGAAAAAACCTGGATAAACATCGTTAATGAGGCGTTTAAGGAGTATGAAGATCGTCGACCTCTAACATTAGAATTCTTTGAAACTCTGGAGAAATCTCCAACCTTTGATGATACTGGTATGCTTATCGCCGAATTTGATGGAAACCCCGTCGCGTGTATTGATGCGTTTATAGATAAAAAGATGCAGGAGAAAAAGGGATACATCAGGAATTTTGGAGTTGTTCCAGAATATAGGAAAAGGAGTATAGGGAAACAACTTCTAAAAAAGGCGTTGGAAAGTTTAAGAGAAAGAGGCATGGAATGTGCTGAGACGGAGATTCATGATGATAAAATTGCTGGTAAGAATCTTCTTGAATCGATGGGTTTCAGACCAGTTCGTGTTTTTAGCCGAATGATAATGAATCTATCAAAAATTCCCTCAGGGATAGGAGAAAATAAAGAGATAATAATAAAAATGATGCAAAAAGACAGCGAAGAAGACATTAAACTCCTCGTCTATCTCGTCAATGAATCATTTAAAGAACACTACGATTACAGGCCAGAAACGGTAGAAGAAACAAAGTTTTGGTTTCAACAAATTCCTTCGTGGCTCTACTATGAATTTTTCTTTGCTTATTTCGAGGATAAACCTGTAGGCTTCATTGGCGTTAAAATAGATGCAAAATATAATGAACACTGGAAAAAGAAAGCCGGTTACATTCAGACAATAGGAGATTTGAAGACTTATCGGAGGCAAGGTATAGGAAAAGCTCTCACGATTTATGGGTTACATTTTTTAAAATCGAAAGGAATGGATGAAGCTGAACTAGACGTAGATGATTCCAACCCAACCCACGCAATAGAACTATACGAGAAAATTGGCTTTTATGTTCATCGCAAAACCGTCGCATATAAAAAGGAATTAGATTAACAATTCTAAAGGTTTAAATTTAAAAATATGTAGTTTTTTTATTCCTCTTTATAAATTGTTGGAGATATTAGTTTGACAAGTCTTGGTTTTTCTGAATTTTTTATAATACTTTTTATCGCCCTTATATTGTTGGTATGGTGGAAGGGGATAACCCGTATCTGGAAGGAAAAGGAGTATGAATCAAAAGAAGAAGAATAGTTGTAAGCCTAGAAAAATTTTTTAGATAAAAGAGTTCTCTTCAGTCTTTTCCTTAAAATTAGAGGGGGATAGCTAGATTTTATAACTATCGAAAGATTTTTATAGTTTTATATAATACTGTTCTATATAGGACTATTAGATATAGAACTAATTTCTTAGGTTGTGTTATTATGAATGAGAGTGAATTAAAGAAATTTTGTGTTGAATTAATGGAAACAGCTGATGTATTATACTTTACAACAGTAGATAAAAGTGGGCTCCCTCATACAAGAGCAATGTTCAACTTAAGAAATACTAAATATTTTCCCAGCCTTTCTAAATTGTTTAAAAACCATCAAAATGACTTGCTAGTTTATTTATCAACAAATACTTCCTCTTCTAAAATAGAACAAATCAAGCAAAATCCGAATATATGTATTTATTATTGTAGAGCTGTTCCAAAAGATTTCCGGGGTGTAATGCTTAGTGGGAAAATAGAAATTGTCACTGATCAGAAAGTAAAAGAAGATCTATGGCATGATGGTTGGGAACTTTATTATCCGAAAGGAGTAGAAGATGAAGATTTTACAGTTCTCCGTTTACTACCAAAATATGTAGAAATTTACTATAAACTACAAAAATACACTTTGAATTTGAAGTGAGAACGATGAAAGAACAAACTATGAAAAAACAACGACCAGGAGGTTATCTGATTGCTAAAATACATCAGATTTCAAATCGAATATTTACAAAGAAGTTAAAAGAATATGAAATAACAGATATTAATCCCGCTCAAGGGAGGATATTATTTGCATTATGGCGAAAAGACGGTATATCTATCAATAAACTTGCCAAAGAAACATCTCTGAGTAAATCAACCTTAACACCGATGTTAGATAGGCTTGAAAATATTGGTCATCTGAAACGAAAACCTTCTAAAAAAGATCGCAGAAAAATTCTGATATATCTAACAGAGAAAAACAAAAAACTTCAGGATAAATACGTTGAAGTTTCAATTGAGATGACTAAGCTGTTTTATAATGGATTTACTCTAAAGGAAATAGATGAATTCGAAAGTTATTTACAAAAAATACTTGAAAATCTCAAACCCTATGATTCATCCAAAAATAAGTGGATAATAGCATGAAATTAGATTAGGGATGGCGGGCCCGACGGGATTTGAACCCGCGACCTCATGCTCCGGAGGCATGCGCTCTATCCAAACTGAGCTACGAGCCCAAGAATTTTTACATTGGGCAAAACTTTTATTCCTTCTTGATCTTCTCATTTTTATGTATTTTTTACTTTCCCTCTTTGTGGGTTGTTGGGGGTATTAGTTTGGCAGGTCTTGGTGCTACTGAGCTTTTAATACTAATTGTAATCGCCCTTATATTATTTGGTCCAAATAAGCTTCCAGAGCTTGCTAGAAGTATCGGTAAAGCCCAAGCGGAATATGAGGCAGCTAGAAAGGCTAGACTTTCCCAAAGAAAAATAGAGAAAAATAGACAGTCTGCTAACCTTAACTCTCAAACTACAAATCCGACTAGTGAACTTTCTGATGAAGACCTTTTAATTAATGAAGCTGAAAAGATAGGGATTGAAACCGAAGGGAAAAAAATAGAAGAGATCGCCCAAGAAGTCCTAAAAAAAGTTGAAAAAGAAGAATAAAGCACAAAAAAGTGAAAATAGAAGAGAAAATATCCCATTTTCTTCTGTTTAATCATAAAATGGAGAAAAAAGGTTTAAAATAAATATTTTTACCCATTTTCGATTTTAAAAAGTTCTTCTGGGCTTGTTTTTAACACTTTTTCAGCTAATTCTTCCATACTTTCTTTGGAAACATCAGCTATTGCTTGTAACCATTTATCTTTTAGCGTTATTTTGATATTTTGGTTAATACTTTTTTTTGTGAAGGTTGCAGTAGGCTTATTATTTGAAAGAACTTCTATATTCCCCTTTCCTAGAGTACAACCTGTAGACATCTGTATACCATCAACTATGCAACTTATTGGCGGCGTTGTTCCAGTTTCCACAACCACTTTCATACCAGTATATTTTTCAGCATCTAGTTTCTCCATAGCTAATAAACCCATTTTTAAACCAGCTACTATGAAGGGCCCCACGTGACCGTGAAACTCTTCAGTCCGTTTTATCAATTCCTTATCACTCAAATTCCTGATCTCCTTTCACGAATTATCATGAACACAACAGCTAAAACTAAAGGAATAGCGATCAAGGGAACAAAATACCATTCAAACCAAGAGGCTTCATCTTCTTCTCCAGCATGGAAAAGTTTGTCAGCATCATATCTTAGCATTTCTACATAACTGTCAACACCAAAAGGTCCAGGAAAGTTTGTAAGTTCTACGTGAGTTATCCCTACTTCTTGCGCTATAGTAGCTCCATATTCTGTTCCACTTTGATAGTTACTAATCACCATAGATACATTTTCATCCTTTGCCATATCTACTAATGTTTGTATTTCACTTGCTGTAGGTGTAACATCGAATGATCCTGTAACATTATATCCTAGCCATGTGAGAAAAGCTTTCCAGTAGATCATCGAAATAACCTTGATATCTGATACGTTTAACTGTTCTGCTTCCTGCTTTATTTCGTCTGCTGTATTGCTTATTTCCATTTTTAGATCTACCGCGTTTTGCTCATAGTATGCATCATTTTCACTGTTTAAATCTATATCTTTAAGAGCATCAGTAATATTATCAACTATTAATAAGGCATTGCTGGGAAGATTCCACGGCGAATTACCTACACTGTTTATTGGAGGAATCGTTGAAGCGGAACTAAGAATATCTTGGAGCCATGCTTCCCCAGGTACTCCATGTTTTAGCAATAGATCTGCGTTTTCTACGGCTAGTATATGTTCTGGTTTAGTGTCATAATCTGCAGGACACATGCCTGAAGAATCAAGTATCGTCAACTCTATTTTATCTCCACCTACTCTTTCTGTAAAGTCCCCGAGAACCGTTGTTGTCACGACTATTTTGAGTTTTGTATCCCGCTCTTCGCTATCTTTTACCATTTCAGAGGATCCATTTTGAAAAAACATCGAAACGGTCAATACTGCCATAACTAAAAAAACAAATAGGGTTTTTTTCCCTTTATTTATCAAGTTATTACCTCCTTTACTTTTTTCTTCGGAGCCAAAATGACTGTTGTCATGAAAACTAACACTGAAACCAATACGATTGTAGCCCCTGAGTATAGATCAAAAGCGTATGAAATGAAAAGACCGGAAAAACAGCAGGTAGTACCTATAATTATGGAGAGGAGGAATATGTGGTTTAATCGGTTAGTTAGTTGGTATGCTGTGGCTGCTGGATTAATCATCAAAGCGAAGACCAATAAGCCACCTATAGGGCGGAGAGAAACAGCGATGGTTGAACCTGTGAGAAATAGTGCAATGTAGAAAATAAGCTGTGCAGGTATTCCTGCTGCCATTGCTATTTCCCGGTCAAAAATCATAGCTTGAATTTCTTTGAAAAAGAAGGCTATGAAGATTATGATTGTTAGAGTTAGGCTGATCATAACTATAAGTTCAGTCCAATTAACGGTTAGGATACTCCCCCAAAGAACTGCTAAAGCTTCTGTTCTCGGTCCCTCTATCAGCCCGATAAATAAAAGCCCTAAGCCAAGCATTAAAGAGAACATCACGCCCACAACGGTGTCAGGGTTTAAGTCTCCTCTTTCAGCAAGTGGGCCAACTAACATGGCTGTAAATAAGCTAAAAACAAGCGCTAAAAGCAAAGGATTTACACCTAAAAGAAGGCCTAGGATTGCACCAGTGAAAGCAGAGTGAGAAATTGCAACGGTCATGGCAGAAACATTCAAAGAAACAATAAATACACCCATCAAAGAACAACAAATACCAGCAAATAATGCTGCCAACAAAGCTCTCTGCATAAAAGAATAACTAAAAATCTCAAAAACCAATTTTCACATCTCTTTTAATTTGAAGAGTTTTGTTTTTCAAGATTTTATGAGGGGGCAATAATTAGGCCAGAATCATGTTGAAAAACCGTTATTTGGGAGCGATAAATTTCGCTCAAATTTTTCTCTGTAAGGATTTCTTTTACGGGTCCTAATGCGCAAATTTTTCCCTCATTCATTAATACAACACGGTCACAATATTGAGGAGCAATACTCATGTTATGGGTTACAAAAAGGGTTGTAAGCTTTTCAGTCGTATGTATTCTTCGTATGAGTTCTAGGATATTTTTTTGACTTGGTAGGTCTATAGCAGAAGTTGGTTCGTCTAAAAGAAGTATCTTTGGTTTTTGCGCTAAAGCCCTTGCTATAGCTATTCTTTGTTGTTGACCGCCAGAAAGAGTGCCTATTGACCTATCGGCGTATTCGCTCATACCTACGAGTTCTATAGCATCTTCAACGATCTCATAATCTTCTTTTCTTGGTTTCGCTAATAGGCCTATTTGCCCATATCTACCAATCATCACGGCTTCTTTAGCGGATAGTGGCGTCCTTGGATCTATTTTGTTGTGTTGTGGAACGTAGCCGACTTTTTTTCTTATCTTCCTCACACTTTTTCTATCGAGTTTTTTCCCAAAAATGCGTACAGTTCCGCGATGTATTCTAGCTAAACCGTTAACTACCGTTAGAAGAGTTGTTTTACCTGAACCATTTGGACCAATTATTCCCATGAATTCTCCTTCCCTTACGGTAAAGGATACACCGTGAAGAGCCACATCTTCATGGTACGAGACGTAAACTTTTTGAAGTTCGATTATAAAGTTCCCGTTATTTTTATCGTTTGGTTTTTCCATAGTAGTTTGCATTTTTTCCATCGCCACCGTTTTTCAGCTTGAACGCTTTGAAGGGAGTGTTTTGTTTTTTCTGGTTTTCAGATTTATATTTCACACTATTTTAGAAATCAGTATTACTTTTTAAGCTTTATTATGATTTCCATCATAAAATTTTCACACAAAATCATACAAAATATACTCCTAAATAATCAAAAACCAAACTGAATACAAATTTTTAAAAAAACAGAAATTGCGAAAAAGACTTTAGAGAATATTAAAGTAAATAAAAACTGAAGAAGACAGATAACCAACTTATTTCATTAAAACAAGGTTATTTTAAATTGATGTATGATAAAAATTCAAATATTTTGTATATTTATTTAATTATAGATACCTTCTCTAAACACTTTTTTGTAAAATTTTTTCCTTCTTATTTCCATAAAAAATAAAAGGGCGGCGGGAGAATACTTACTCCCCTAAAAGGGGGTAGGTGGAAATTATATGGTCTTAAATCTTTTATTAGCAAACCTATCTAAGTGTGAACTTAGAACACAAAGAATTGATGATGAAACTGAGAGAAAATGGATTGGCGGAAGAGGTCTCGGCATAAATATACTACTGGATTGTCAAAAAACAGGAATAGATCCATTAGGACCTGAAAACAATTTATGTATTTTAGTAGGCGCTGCTTCGGGAACAGGATTTCCTACTTCTGGACGATTCCACGTGGTAACTAAGTCTCCCCTTACAGGTGGCTTAGGGGATAGCAACTGTGGAGGAAGCTTTGGTCACACCATCAGAAAAGCTGGGTTCGAAGGAGTAGTTGTTTCAGGTGCTTCAGAAAAGCCCACAATCTTGAAAATAGATGATGGAACACCAGAATTAGTGGACGGATCAAAGTATTGGGGTAAAAACTTCTTCGAAACAACAGACATGCTAAAAAGTGATTTTGGAAACGATTTTGACGTTACAGGTATAGGTCTCGCAGGAGAAAACATGACAGGTCAGGCATCAATAATGAATCGCTACCACAGAGCTGCCGGAAGATGCGCAGTAGGTGCAGTAATGGGGAGCAAAAAACTAAAAGCAGTTATAGCCCGAGGAAAGAAAACGATACCCGAAGGAAAGGACCCAGAAAAATACAAAGAAGCAATAAAAGAAAAGGTTAAAATTATCAAAGAAAATGCGGTTACTGGCGAAGGATTACCAGGTTTAGGAACTACTATCCTTGTAAACATAATTAATCAAGCTGGAATATATCCCACAAGAAACTTTCAAACAGGTTATTTCCCAGACGCAGATAAGCAATCTGGAGAGACACTAAAAGATACAATATTGGTTAAAAAGAAGGCTTGTTGGGGCTGTCCAATTGGCTGTGGTAGAGTTATAAAAATAGAATCTGGACCGTGGAGAATAGAACCTGATGGAGAAGGAGAAGGGCCAGAATACGAAACCGATTGGAGTATGGGCGCAAATTGCGGCATTGCCGATATAAAACCAATAGCTAAAGCCCATAATCTTTGCGATGATCATGGAATGGACCCTATATCCTATGGTGCGACCCTTGCTTGCGCTATGGAACTTGCTCAAAGAGGAAAAATACCAAAAGAACAAGACGGAATAAAACTTGAATGGGGTAACGAAAACGCGATCGTAGAGTTTGTATCAAAAACCGCCAAAAAGGAAGGATTTGGCGCAGATTTAGCACTGGGAGCTAAAAAACTTGCAGAAAAATACGGAGCTCCCGAACTAGCAATGCATGTAAAAGGGTTAGAAATCCCAGCATACGACCCAAGAGGTTTACAAGGTCATGCCCTTGGATACGCTACATCAAACAGGGGTGGGTGCCATTTGAGAGTGTTTGCAAGTTTGTAACTTTTGCCCTAACCGCGGACGATTTTGTTGACTTAATGAAGCCTCTATACGGTTGGGAAGACTTCACTGCAGAAGACTTTCTTAAAATCGGTGAAAGAATATACAACGCTGAAAGAGTATTTATAAATAGGGAAGGTTTCACAGCAAAAGACGACACATTACCAAAACGATTCTTGAAAGATCCAATGCCAGAAGGACCTTCAGAAGGTCATGTAGTAAAACTCCATGAAACGTTGCCAGAATTCTATAAGTTAAGAGGTTGGGACGAAGAAGGACGACCCACAAAAGAAAAGTTGAAAGAACTGGGACTCGAAGCCTACGCCGTTTAAAATCCTCAAAGGCTTTAAACTACCCTCTCTTTCTTTTTTTTAATATCTGTAGACTAAAATTAATTTAATGCCTTTAGTCTAGTTTGCTTTTTTATCGTGTGTAGTTTAACCTCCATAAACTGGGGGAAATAGGGCTACGGTATCACCGTCTTTTAAGGGAGAGTTAACTCCGTCTAAAAATTTTATGTTTCTACCATTAATCATTATAGTTACTTGCGATCTAATATTTCCACCTTCTAAAATTCTATTACGAAATTTCTCCCCAAATTTTTGAAACAACCACTCAAAAAGGTCGATAAGTTTTAGTGTCTCTCCAGGTTCCATTTCTAATTCTAACTCTTTCAAGCCCAAAAGATCACGAAAAGTTGCAAAAAACTTCACATTAATTGGCAAAGGGTTTAACCACCAACCCTAATCAATTT
>SMTZ1_10001079_pt2 | contig 26898 bp, 26 predicted proteins | sample DeeMarSWOR136_30_FD_25667 | JGI IMG/M metagenome (IMG submission 25667)
CCTGCCACAATAATTTATGATGATAATCTTGCAGGTGAAGCGATTATTCCTTTTCTAAACAAAGAAGATACTCGAATACTTAATTATGCAGTAGAACAGGCAGTCATTATCACATATGAGCAGAAATCTGAGAATCTAAGTGTCCATAGAGTCACTTTCGGTAGTGGATACTCCTATGAATATTATTATACCAATCAGATGACTATATATAAGATAAAAAATAAAACTAATGAAGAAAAAGAACTCTATCTTGATCATCCTAAAACTTATGAGTATAAATTCATCGAAAAACCTATTGAACCTGAGGAAACTACAAATTATTGGCGATTTAAAATTACATTAAAACCTAAAGATGCAATAAGTTTTAACCTAAAGGAACAAAGGGAAAATTACTCTAGCAACTATCTGTGGAATTACAATAGAGATGACCTTCTAAAAACTGTTGGTTATTATGTCAAAAAGAAATTCATTAATCCAACCTTAGAAACTCATTTGAAACAAATTGCAGAATTAATTCAAACATTAAATGACTTAAGAGCTAAAGAGGAAAGATTAAACGACGAAAAAAATAGTATGACAGATGAACAAGCAAGACTTCGGGAGAATATATCTGTATTAGGAGAAGATAGTCAGTCAATCTCTCTTAAAGAAAGGTATATAAAAAAATTGAATGCCCAAGAAAGCAGATTTGAGGAAATTCATAAAGAACTTGAAACTTTGGATAAAAAAATTCAAGAATTAAATAAAAACATCGAAGAAAAAATGAACTTATTATCAAAGTCTTAATACAATTTATACCAAAACCTTTATTGAAAAGAATTGCTTTTTTACTAGTAATTAATAATAAAATAAACTTTTAACACAAGAGATCCTGGTCGAATCTTAATATCCTAATAAATAATCGAGGTACATATTAAAATTGAAAATAACTCTTAGCCTATGGGATACTGCTGGACAAGAACGATTTGGGTTCTTAAAAACTGATTTTTTTAAAGGCGTTGCAGCAGTTGGAGTAGTCTTTGATCTCAGTCGACCAGACACTTTTGATAAAATTGATGCATTTCTTAAAGATATTCGGGAATACTCTGGAAATATTCCTATTATTTTAGTAGGAAATAAAAATGATTTAAAAAAGGAATTAGGAGAGGTAATCCCTAGGGAAAAGATTATTAAAAAAGTGAATCAGTATAACCTATTTGAATATATAGAAACTTCAGCACTCGAAAAAAGAAATATTAATCAATTGTTTTATCGACTAGTTATTACTGCTTTACTCGATTTTAGAGCTAGACTTGGTGAAGTTGTTGATTCAAACCATTTAAGATTCAAAATATTGCTTGCAGGAGATGCTGCTGTAGGAAAATCTTCTTTAATTAAAGCTTTTATCACAAAAGAATTTGAAGAAGATTATAAATTAACAGTCGGTTTAGATCTGCTAACCCAAGACGTAGAAATTTCTGAAGAAGATATCCCCAAAGAAACACATGAGTTAATTGGTAAATTATATAAATCCTATAAAAAAAAGTTCAAAAGATATCAACGAAAAGATGATGTTATACAATTAATACCTAATCCTGATGAATTTAATGCTCAAAGTAAACCAATAGATGACAATAATCAGAATGATCAAAAATTAGGAAATCCACATAAAAAAAGAAAGTTTTTATTAATAACAATCTCAATTTTGATCCCAATTATTGTGCTTTTTATGGTATACCTATTATTTTTTCGTTAATGAATTAAAATTTTTAAGAAAAGAAAAAAAAATAAATTGGCTTTTCTTATAAAGCTTAACACAATTAGGTGTGGAAATATGAGTATTGAAGATCTAGAAGAACAAGTAGAAAAATTACTAGACGAAAGAGATAAATTAGAAGAAAAATGCGACACTCTTCCTCAATGTGAAGAAGATGATGGCTGTGAAACCTGCAAAATTTATGCAAAAATAGCAGCACTTGATGAGAAAATCGAAGAGTTAGAAGATAAAATCGAGGAATTAATGGGAGAAGAAGACGAAGACGAATAGAATTTTATAATTTTTTTTTTATATTTTCATAATATTAATTGAGTTTATTATTAACTCTCAATAGATTTGAATATCAATCCTCAATAAAATACACTTAATAGTATCATAATCAGGTTCATATAATTGCTATGAAACGATATCTATCATTTTTAGTTGGAATCATAACAATACTGGTGGTGTTTTTACTTCCTTTTGGTATTCATATAGATTTAGGTCCCGGTCCGAATTCTCTTGTTTCCATGGTATGGGAAATACCTTTTGAAACTGCTTGGTATACAATAAGATATTTTAGTGCATTTCAATATTATTTTGTATATTGTTTTTTTAGATTGTTCTTTTTGCTTGAAATATGTCTGTTACTTCTTGGTAAATTTAACAAAATACGATTCATTTTAATTGGGGTTATTAGCGAGTTAATCCCGTTAATTATCTCGATACCTGCAATGTTTATTCTTAATACTCAAGGAGAGAATGTAATAGCTATAATATTACCAATTCTATTTTTACTGATTTTCGATTTAATTTTGGTAATCTTATCTAATCGGTTTAACTTACAAAAAAACTAAAGAAAGAACTAGAGAATCAAAAAATTAAATTAAAGAATTGAAATAAAAAAAATAAGAAAATAAATATCTGATTATAATATTTATCTCCAAATGAAAATAATTCTACAGACTTTTAAATAAGGTTCTTAAGCTCCTACTCATAATGTATTGTTGAATTTGACGAGAGCCCCCAATTATTTCTTGAATTCGTGAAATACTTAAATGATCCTGCATGAGAGTATTATCGCACAAACCTGCGCCCCCCATTAAATTAGCCGCTTCGTAACATACTTGTTGGGAAAGTAATGCGCATCTGTATTTATATTGACTGGCTGAAGCTAAGATAGATTGGGCAATATGACCAGGTAATTCTCCTCTATATTTTTCCATTTTATCATCATATATTTCACTAAATTTTAAGATTCCATGCGTAAGCGCGGTAACATTTGCCCATAAATCAGTTAATAGAAAACCTACTCCCTGAAAGAGTAGTATTTCCTTTTCAAACTGTCGTCTCATATTGGCATAAATTACTGCATGAGACAATGCCCCCCAACTTTCCGCTACACCTCTTAGAGCTATAGATATTCTTTCAGGTATCAACCCTTCAAAAAGATGTTCTCTGCCCTTGCCAATTCCTCCCAGTACATATTCTTTTGGGACTCTTAAGTTCTCTAACCTTTCCTTCCCAAGGAATAATTTAGGAACATAGGGTATTCCAACACGTTCACAATTCCATCCCTCCCAATTCGTATTGATTAAAAATTGCGCCATCATATTACCATTGTTCTGTTCAGCAGTTGCATAGGCTACAGCCCATTTAGATTTCGGGGCATTGGTATTGTATACTTTCTCTCCATTAAGAATAAAACTACCATCCTCCTGTTCCTCACATATGGTTAACATATGGACTGCATCAGAACCTCTTTCTGGCTCTGTGATTAATAAACAACCTGTAGTTTCTCCCGTCACTAATTCTTTTAAAGCATCTAATCTGATTGGCATATTTTCGTGATGTTCATAAATTGGGTTAATACAGATCACAGTTGCTCCACTTCCCATTGTAAACTGTGGATCGAATAAATCAAGTGCGAGAATTCTCATAAAATCCATAGTCATTCCAGATTCTTCATAATTTAAATCAATACATTCATAGGGATGCTGGCGTGTTATATAACCCTTAGCGCCAAAATTAGGATACCAATCGTAAATATCTTCCTCAGGACCATGCGTGATATGATTGTCTTTTTCATACTTCAAGCAAAAGTCTTGAACTTCTTTAAGGAAATTAAATTGACGATCAGAAAGCATAACACTTAAATTTTCATTAAGAAATTTATACCGATTTTTTAAATTGAGCTTGTTTAATATCTCATCATTAATAACCTGAGTTTCAAATCTTTCTTTCATTTCTTATACACCTAAATTATAATGTTTTTTATAATATTCAATTTCAATATTATTTTTTTTAATTCTTTGAAAATAAAATTATTTAAAGAAATTTAATGATATATTAATGTCTATATTAATAATTCCACATACTTAAAACATAATTATAAAAATCGATTTAAATAACTAAAGAAGGTGTAAAATTCAATATGGGAGAAAAAAGAAAATTTAAAGTACAAGCTATAAACGATGAGATTCTGGAGAAACTTAGCTTAAAATATCGATACAAATTCGTGCATAACAATTTAATGATAATTATGTCTCCAAAAGAACTCGAATTTTTCGCTGAAATCCAGAAATTTTGCTTAGATTATGAAGAGAAGCATAAAATTACTCATGCACCAGACGAAGATGTGTACCAATGGATTCCTGATTTTGGTAAAGCCGGATATGTTGTAAGAGCTCATAAATTTAGTGAGATTGATTTAAACTATGAGCCGCATGGATTAGTTGCAGATTTTACTAGAATGTTAGCTGTCGATCTTTTTGATCCTCAATTTACAATGGCAGCAGGTGCCACAATTTTAGCTATTAATCCTGTACAGTCTCACCACGAGAATATTCCTGAAAGACTTGAAGCTGTAAAAGATATGGCAACAGGGCAAGCCGTAGGGTGTATTTGCATAACTGAACCAGAAAGAGGCTCCGATGCTGTTCATATGTTAACCACGTGTGAAGAGCAGGACGATGGCAGTTTCTTATTAAATGGTACTAAGATATTTAATACAAATGCTCCTAGATCAAAGTGGGCGGTTGTATATGCCACCGCGGAGCAGAATAACGGAAATAAAATGGCCCAATTTCTTGTAAATACATCATGGGATGGGTGGCACTGCGAACGAGTAAATATTCCATGGGCTCCAAAGATTTGGCTCGGTAAGGAAGAATTTAATGATTTAAGGGTTCCTAAAGAATATGTGTTAGGAGGGGTTGGAAAGGGAAGAGAACATCTTTTCGAAGGATTAGTCCCTGAAAGAATAGGAATTGCATGTAAGAGTATCTGTGAATGTTGGGGAGCTTTGGCTCATGCTGCTATCTATGCTAATCTTCGGAAGCAGTTTAATCAAGAAATTTTAAAATTTCAGGGTGTTGGATTTTTATTGACAGATCTCTGGGCAAGAACTTGTAATTTAACTCGAGCTTTATATCAATTTAATCGATATTATGATAAATTGGTAGAGAAGTTTGGCAGTGAAAAAAATATTCCTAGAACAGTTCAAATGGCTATGGTACCTGCAGCAAGTCAACTAAAATATCAAGCAACTGACCTTTCTCAAAAGATTTGCTACGAAGCAGGTAATCTCATGGGTGGAGCGGGATTATGCGATAATACATTGATGCATGACTATATTAGTATATCCAGAATTGGAGAAGTTGTAGGGGGAACAAGACAAGTGCAGCAATATATTATGTCTCTTAACATGAGAACCCTATTCAAGATGTTAGGTTAGGAGATTAAAAAAAATTAAATATAATAAAAGAGTGAGAAGAAGGTATAAAAAATGAGTGAAAGAAGGTTTGAAACACAGGCTATAAATGATGAGATACTTGAGAAGTTAAGCCTTAAGAATCGCTATAATTTTTTAAATAACAATCTTACTGCTGTTTTGACCCAAAAAGAATTCAATTTCTTACGGGAAGTGCAAAGATTTTGCTTACGGTTCGAAAAGAAAAACAATATTAGTCATGGTCCGGAAGAAGATATTTACGATTGGATTCCTGCATTTGGAGAAAAAGGATATATAACACGACAACATTCGTTTGAGATGTGTGATGTTGTTTATGATGACTGGGGTTTAGCCACAGATTTAATGAGAACTATTGCAATCGATATGTTCGATCCTCAATTTGGAATGGGTGGAGGAGCAACCGTATTGGCTATTAATCCTGTTTATGAACATCACGACAACGTGCCTGAACGATTGGAAGCATTAAAGGATTTGATTACGGGAAAATCTCCTGGAGCAATCCTTATCACAGAACCAGAGAGGGGTTCTGATGCAGTCCATCAACTATCAACCTGTGATGAACAAGAAGACGGTAGTTTTCTCCTGAACGGTACCAAGATATATAATACAAATGCTCCTAAATCCAAGTGGGTCGTAGCTTATGCAACAGCAGAACAAAATCAAGGGAATTTAATGGCACAATTTTTAATCAATACGAATTGGGAAGGATTTGAAGTTGAACGCGTTAATATTCCTTGGGTTCCTAAATTGTATCTCGGAAAAGAAAATTTCAAAAATCTCCGAGTTCCTAAAGAATATATCTTAGGACCTGTTGGTAAAGGACGAGAGCACCTTTTTGAAGGATTAGTTCCAGAGAGGATAGCTATCGCAATGATGGGTATAGCAGAAAGTTGGGGTGCATTAGCACATGCTGTGATTTATGCTAATCTACGAAAACAATTTGACCAAGAAATTCTTAAGTTCCAGGGAGTTGGATTTACATTAACAGATCTCTGGGCTAAAACTACTAATCTTACAATTGGTTTGCTTAAATTTTGCGAGAGTTATGACGAAAAATATGAAAAATTCAGTGGAGAAATACCAAAAAATGTGTCTCAAGCAATGGTCGCATCAGCTAGCCAATTTAAATATCAGGCAGCAGCTTTATCAAAGGATGTTTGTTACGAGTGTGCTAATCTTATGGGTGGTGCAGGATTATGTGACAATACTTTGATGCATGATTATTTGAATATCTCACGGATTCAAGAAATTGTTGGAGGAAGTAGACAAATTCAGCAATATGTTATGTCTCTTTCGCTGAGAACTTTATACAAGATGTCTGTGTCATAGAATTAAATTATTTTTTTTCTTTTCTTTATTTTTCAAGTTATTCTGGAACTAACTTTATGGTTCCTTCGATATTTTCTAAAATGGCATTTCTAGTGAATAATAAAGGTATATATTTGCCTCGTGCCCATAGTTTCATTAAATCATTGTAATGTTTATGAAAAGGGAGTCCACTCTGCCCCCCTGGAAGTGCTCCAATTGATTTATCCCAATCAGATAAATCATGAATTTGACGGCTGGAGGCTCCAACTGTTTGATTGTAATTACTTAAAGGATCATAGTAACCATTATTGAGAGTGTTAGAATCTCCTCCAATTTTGAAGGGGCCAATATTGAGAATCTCAGCTGCTTTATTAGCTTGCGAGAAAGGATGAACTAAAATTACCTTGTGGATGTTTCCCCATTTCCATTTTTGAAGGTCAGGCGATAATTTTTCTGATAAGAATTGAATAGTCCTTTCAAATGCTTCTAGTAAAATTTTGGCTAAACTTTCTGTCTTATTTTCATATAAGTTAAATAACTGTTTAAGATCAAATGGACATGATTCTAAAAAGGTATTGAAGAGTACTTCTCCGATAAAAGGAATTAAAATCACTCTAAGTGTTTCTTGACACCAGATTTTATAAATTGTACCCGCAATACTATCTTTTGTTAAATGGTAATCCCAATTCTCTAACAGGGTAATAGCCTCCTTATTTCGTTCTGACTGGATTTTTTCTTTAATAATATTTAGCATTTTAGGTAACAGCTCTGATGCCTCCTCTGTATAGTAATCTAATTGAAAGTTCTTAAAATCCTGTAATGAGAATTTTTCTTTAGATTGGAGTAATTTTCTAATTCTTATTTGGCGATAAGGCTTTATGCGATCTTGAGCTATTAAAACTCCTTTAGGTTTTCTGTCTTCATTATAATTAGCTGTGTAGACAAAGCCATGCTCAGGATTATAGATTGAATACAGTTGTTCTGATGATGCAAGACTAAGCCAGTTAAATTTTTCCTCTATTCCTGGAGTAACACTGGAACCATTACCAAATCTCCGTATTGGCACTTTTCCACCTTGATGGTGTCCAATATTACCATCCAAATCACCATAAATAAAGTTTTGAGGATTAATTGGTAATTTATATAATCCATTAATGAATTCTTTCCAGTTTGAAGCCTTATTCACTTTTATAAATCCATCATACGTATCTTTGTGATTAGCTTCAAAACTAGTCCATCGCAAAGAATACGTTCCAGGAAGATTTATCTTATGAACTTGAGTAGCCAGTTCTATATACTCAACAACAGGACCGAACTTCGAGAACTTTACATTAAAAGAAATTGGTTTGGACTTCCCATTAACCTTAATAGGCTCTTTAAGAACTTCAAAATCGACCCATTGCCCATTATAACGATATTGATTATTATTATCTGGATTTATATCTAATTTAAATAAATCTATGGTATCTGCTGTACCATTCGTTATTCCCCATGCTATATTTTCATTATGCCCTATTAAAATACCAGCCGTTCCTGGAAACGATACTCCCATAACATTTAATTCTGGACAATTTAAATGAATGAAAATCCATATAGAGGGTAATGTAAGAGTTAGATGAGGATCACTTGCTAGAAGTACTGCTCCTGAGTCTGATTTTTCAGGGTTTACGGCCCAAGAATTACTCCCTTTAGTATCTTGTATTTTAACGCCGTCAAAAAATGGTATTATCTTATCTGCCATTTCAGAGCCTAATTTCAATAATAAGTGCTCTCGTAAAACTTCTAAAGGATAATTCCAGCTACTTAATCCCCATTCAATTAGACTACTCACCTTAAATGTATCTTCTAGTTTCCATTCTTTTATCTCTAAATTCAAAACATGAAACTCAAGAGGTGAATTTAGTTTAGCTTTTTCAATTCCAGCATTAACTCCTTTAACATAAGACATTAATCCTTGAAAAATTTCATTATCTGGTTCTTTTGTTAGTATTTCTGCATTCCTTTTAGCAATTCGATGTAATCCAATAATTCTATAATGCTTATCTCGATCAAGCGTAGCTTTTCCAACCAATTCTGAAAGTGTGCCAGAAGCTACTCTTCTGAAAAATTCTAACTGCCATAATCTATGACAGGCATGCACATATCCCTGACCAAAATAGGCATCATTTTGGGATTTTGCATAAATATGAGGGATTCCCCATTTATCCCATAAAATTTCAACTTCTTCATTTAACCCTTTTAACTTTTCAGTTCCAGAAACCATTGGAAAAGCTTTTTTGGCAATATTTAGAAATTCTTCCATTTTAACTCTTCTTAGTTCATAAATTAGTAAATGTAAATGTAATAAGAGTTAAAAGGACTAATTATTAAAAAAGAAATAGAAAAAAAATCTATTTTTACAGCATTTTGAAAAGTTGCCTAAGAGCCATGCTCATAATGTATTGTTGGATTTGTCGTGAACCACCAACAATTTCTTGAATTCTAGAGATGTTAACATAATCTTGCATTTGAGTGTTATCAGATAACCCTGCACCACCCATAAGATTTGCTGCTTCATAACAAATTTCTTTAGAGAGATTAGTACAGTGATATTTGAATTGAGAAGCACTCGCGACCATCGCGCGAGAAATGTTAGTTGGGATTTTTCCCTCAAATTTTTCCATTTTATCATCATATGCTTCACAGAACTTCAGTAATCCAATTGTGAGATTTGTGGTTTTAGCCCATAAATCAGTTAATGTAAATCCAACCCCCTGAAATTTAAGGATTTCTTGATCAAATTGTTTTCTCATATTGGCATATATAGCTGCATGACTAACTGCTCCCCAGCACTGGGAAATAGCACCACAAGCGATACCAATTCGTTCTGGTACTAACCCTTCGAAGAGATGTTCTCGCCCTTTCCCTACAGGTCCTAAAATATATTCTTTAGGTACTCGAAGATTCTCAAACCATTCATGTCCTAAGTAAAGTTTTGGCACCCATGGAATGTTTACTCGTTCACATTTCCATCCATCCCAATTCGTATTGATAAGAAATTGAGCCATTAGATTTCCATTATTTTTTTCAGCAGTAGCATAGGCAACAGCCCATTTTGCTTTAGGTGCGTTAGTATTGTATACTTTTTCACCATTCAATATAAAGCTGCCATCATCTTGTTCTTTGCATGTAGTTAATTGATGAACTGCATCAGATCCCCTTTCCGGTTCTGTAATACATATACAACCCGAAGCCTGACCAGTGACAAGGTCCTTTAATGCTTCCAAACGCTCAGGAATGTTATCATGATGTTCTACAATGGGATTAATGGCTAAAACTGTTGCTCCAGACCCCATAGCAAATTGTGTGTCAAATATATCGATTGATAGATATCGAAGGAAATCGGCTACAGCTCCATAATTATCATAATTGATATCAATCATATCAAAATTATGTGCCCTTGTAATGTATCCTTCAACACCAAAATCCGGAATCCAATCATAAACATCTTCGTTAGGTCCGTGTGTGATATTGTTTTTCTTTTCATATCTCATACAGAATTTTTGAACTTTCTTAAGAAAATTGAATTGTTCTGGAGATAAAATTGGCATTAAGTTATTATTCAGAAAAGAATATCTGTTTTTTAAGGAAAGTTTTTCCAGAATCTGGTCATTAATAACTTGGTCTACATATCTTGACATATTTACTACCCCTAATTTTATATGTATAATATTCTTAGATAAATAATTATATTAATGAAAATGTTAATTAACTTTTTAATTTTTGGAAATAAGATTTGCGATATTAAAAATTATATCGTTATTTTTTTTAAAAATTCTTATGAAACAGAGAATAGTTATCTTTTATGGCTAATAGGAGCTATTAACAAATTAATTTTTGTAATCGATTTGAAAATCTTTTTGAAATAATTAATGCCGTTTCAAAGGGACAATTTTTTTTAAATAGAATAACAGATATAAAATGTTCATTGATTCCCACCAATGAAAGAACTCCAAACTTTTCAAGGGAGATTAATTCAGAAACTTTATAATTTCCCGCAAGGAATCTTCCTTCTAGAAGTCTAATAATTTCTGAGAGGATATTTGGTTCTAAATTTGATACTATTACTCTTCCTGTTTGCGTTAATAGAGCAGAAGAGACCACAAAAGAGGAAAATGTATGTAATTCATTGAAAATATTCAGTAAATCTTTTTGAATATCCTCTGAAACTAGCTGCTTTCTTTTCTCCATGATATGATCTATATCATCCTCGAAATTGAAAAATTTTGAAATCTCACCATCATAGTTATCAGTTAGTAAATTTAAATCAAATTTATTTAAAAATTGGATTTTGATTTCCCTTAACTGGTTCCTTAGCTCAACTAAATTATCGGTTCGATCACTAAATAGTGCGAAAAGGAGTTCATCATTTCTAATTTTTTCAATTTCGAAAATGAATCTAAAAAGTCCTACTTCAATTTCAGATAACTCTTCAGTTTTTAATGTTTGCTTTACAAATGAAAAAATTGCGCTTAAAAAACTGCTGGTTAATTTAACATTAAAAATATCTTCATAGGTCTTGTAGAAAATTAATTCACCAGTATTTCCTTTCATTATGAAGATATTTTTTATCATTCAACTCAGTACAATATTTTATGATACTAATACAATCTTTATTACTTCTTTAAAGAAAGTCTATATATAAAAATACTTTTATTAGTTAAGATTTTTAAGCAAGCGCAATGAAAAAGGATTTTATTGAATCCTCTATCAAAAAAGTATCGAAGTTAAAAGGAATTAAGCCAATTTATAATCAAGGATTACTTGATTGAGTTTTAAAATAAATTCATAAAACTTATCTTAAAATCCATCAAATTTAGCCCACTCATCTTCTTCATCATACTCTTCTTCATCATCTGTATAATCTTCAAGTACTTCCGTTTTAATGCTGTCGGAAACCTCTTCTTCGAATTCCTCAAACTCATCTTCAAATGTTATTGATTCTTCCAAATCTGAAATCAATTCAGCAGAGACTTTTACTTCAGGTATTTCCTCTACAGGTTTCTTCTTTTCAACTAATTTTAAATAATCACCATGAATTTTGATAGTTATAGGTGTTTCTTCTTGGAGAAGTCTCACAACAACTTCCTCACTAGAACTCGTGTCATGTGGCATACGCATCACAAAAGCTCTTGACCCTTCGAATACGCCACTAATTATTTCAACAGTATCTCCTTCTTCCAAGTATTCAGTGACACTTCTAGGTAATAGTACATGTTTCAATTCAGTTAATTTAATGTTCTGCACAATTCTTCCTTTAATATGGGGAATTCCTTGAACTGCTATTTGTACATCACGTTTTTGTGGTGCTTCGAAGAAAACATATCCAGGGAGTAAAGGAGAAACAAGCATTGCCCTTATATCAGGAATAACATCTAAAATTTTAAATCGGTAGAATATTTGTTTTAGGATATTACTCTCTTGGTTAATGGTTGTTCTTACAGCAAAAAGCGTGGTTAATTCTTCTTTATCTTCAATCATTTCTGCACTTATGCCTAATTCACTGTCTAGTTCTTCATTTTCCACTTTTTTCAAATCTTCTTCTTGACCAACCATCACTTTTCACGAATCTTATTGAATTTGGGTTCTTTTAAGAAAATAAAAAAATTAGTATAAGCTAGATATTGTTTATTGAATTATAAAATTTTGCTTTTTATCAAAATAATCCTTATTATAAATCAATTATAAGGTTAGAGTTTATCAGAGGGGTATATTATTAAGATTTAGAATTTCTGGGACTTTATTATTACGTTCTAACCAGGAAATTTCACTTTTGGTATATCTCCAAGTAATCTCGCACTTCCCTAACTTATCAGTAGATTCAGTTTCCCAACTCCATGGATTTACCACCACTAAATCGCCAACTCTTATCCATACCCGCTTCTTTATTTTTCCGCGGATTCTTCCTATTCTATGTTGTCCATCCTCGCAAAAAACTTCCATACGATCATTCCCAAACACTCCGACTACTCGAGCAAATATTTCACCACTTTTTCTATAAGGCATCTTAATTCTTGATGGAACTATTTCCTCTTCTTGAGATGTTCCCCGACTTTTTCCTTTCTTTGATTTACCTTTTTTTTTTGCCATATTAATTACAATATCTTATTTTTACAAAATTATCTCAAATAATCTTATATTTTATCATCGGGTTTGTATTCCCCTTTAATAAAAACGATCTTAATAGGCTCATTAGAATCATTTCTAATATTATGCATTTCTTTGGGCTCACATAGAAATACACTTCCTTGGGGTGCTTCATATTCATTATCATCAATAATCATGATACCATTTCCCTCAACAAAAAAGAATGTTTCATCAATAAGATTATGACCATGAGCTGTTTCACCCATCTTTTCTCCCGGTTTAAGTCTTATCACTCCCCAATCTATCGATGGACCACGCATCAAGTACTTAATTCCGCTTTCACCACCACGATATTCAAAATCATTCTCATGAACTTTTTTTATTTTAGATCACCATGGTTTAATTTATGGTATAAAACAAATTATCTAGAGTAAATTATAAATCTTACCTATTCTAAGGAGATTTATTGAATTTCTATTAAAAAATTAATCATGTTTAGTATATTTATTTTCACATCATCAAGAAAATTAAAAGGTAAGTACGATGATTTATGCTTTTAATTTTGCCAGAATTCCACATATAATTTTTGGTATAGGTAAATTAAATGAACTTTATGACATTATCCCTAGATTCGGAAAGAATATCTTATTTGTTATTGGTGAAAAATCACTCAAGCAGTCAGGAAAATGGGATGAAATAATAAAAAATGTAAAAGATAAATCTATAAACTACTCATATGTTTCAATATCTGGAGAGCCCTCTCCAACTCTCATAGATAAATTTGCTGCCGAATTCCGAAATAAGGATATAAGTGTAGTTGTTGGAATTGGAGGGGGAAGCGTAACAGATGCGGGAAAAGCAATTTCTGCCATGATTCCTAAAGATGATTCAATCAAAAATTATCTTGAGGGAATAGGAAACAAGATCCATGATGGGAAAAAAATTCCTTATATTGCACTACCAACAACATCAGGAACCGGAAGTGAAGCAACAAAAAATGCTGTTATTAGCGAGATTGGGAAAAAGGGTTTTAAGAAATCACTCCGCCATGACAATCTAATTCCCAATATAGCTATAATTGATCCAGAGCTAATGATCTCATGTCCACCAAGTGTTTCAGCTGCATGTGGATTGGATGCATTTACACAATTACTTGAAGCTTATGTCTCACCAGAAGGAAGCCCTCTAACTGATGCATTAGCTTTTAGTGGGATGAAATATATCAGTGAAAGTATAATACAAGCATGTAAAAGCGGGACAACTGATGTAAATCTTCGCGCAGCTATGGCTTATGGCTCTCTTATGTCAGGAATTGCATTAGCCAATGCGGGATTAGGAATAATTCATGGATTAGCTTCACCTATTGGCGGTTTTTTTAATATACCTCATGGAGTGGTGTGCGGTACACTCTTAGCTGAAGCTACTAAAATGAATATTGAAATGTTACGAAAAGAAAAAGCAATAGGGAATATGAGGTTAAAAAAGTATGCTAAAATAGGAGCTTTAGTTATTGGTAAACCATATATTGAAGAAGGGAAAATTAGTTATTATTGCTCACAATTAATCGATAACCTTAATAGATGGATTGATGAACTAAATATTGATCGATTAGGCAAATATGGTATAGGACAACACGAAGTTGATGAAATAGTAGAAAATACAGGACTTAAAAATAATCCTGTTAAGTTAACTAAAGAAAGTATAAAAGAGATTGTGTCAAATAGAATTTAAGCGTTCTATTATTATAATTTTTATACTTTTTCAGCTTTTATAGTTTTTTAACAAGTTCTTGCGCTAACAATTCAAATGCCAAATCTACCTTTTCTCCAGTCTTAGAAGAGATTTTTAAATATTCAAAGAAATTGTATTTCTCTTTGAATTTTAATGCAAATCGATCCTCAATTGTAATTTGATCTGTTAGATCTAATTTAGTTCCTAAAAAAATAATGGGCAAGTGAGGATCTTCTGACCTGCAAATATTAACCCATTGCTCAATCATATTTAAGCTTGAAGGTCTTGTAAGATCAAATAATAATAAAGCACCTCTCGCACCTTGAGCATAACTTCTTAGAAGAGGTCTGAAATGCTCTTGACCTCCAAAATCCCATACTTGTAATAATATCCTCTTCCCTTCCATTTCAAGTTCTTTTAAATGAAATTGGACCCCAATAGTCATTAAAGTGTCGGCAAGAAATCTTCCTTCTATATAACGATAAAGGAGGGTTGTTTTACCTACACCTCCCTCTCCACAAGTGATTATTTTAAGTAAAATTGGCTTGGAGCGCTGCTTTCTATACATTATTAACGTCTTAGATAATATTTAGTTCTTAAATCCTCTTTTAAAATAGAGGTGAAGAATCTCAAATTAAAATTATTTTCTAAAAAATAATAATTATTTAATAGTTTATTAATATTCTTAAGCTCCTTGTATAAATATATACTCTCAATATTTTCTTTAAAAAAACCAAAAAAAATTAAGAAAAAAAGAATATTCCTTAACTCCAGTAATTATCATAACACTTTGTACAATACCATTTCCTGTCTTACGGCATCCCCACAAAGTCGAGATTCGTAGGGCGATCTCGAGAGTTGAACCCATGCTTCTTTGCCTCTTGAAACAAGTCACTGGCTGCACGTATGTTAAATTGGAGAATTAAATTGTATAATATTTTTTGAAGCTTATTACTCTCTCTTGAGGCTTTATTAAGCTCCTTATTTTCAGAGGGAGTCAATGAATTCTTTAATAGTAACCTCTTTCTTATTTTATGTTATCTTTCTATTTCACTTTCTACCGCTAATTTAATTATATCTCTCAAATTTTTCCGGATTTTGCACAGAATTGGATCTCTTAACTCAATCTGTATGATTTCTTCTGATTTCATTATTATTAGATGAGACTTTTAATGCAATAACAATTTTATATTTTATTTTAAGCTCTCTCAATGAATAATTTTTTTTTTTGTCTCAAAAAAATTCTTCCAATCTTAACCATTTTTGCTTTTTTACGTAAGTGAGAATCATTAGTTGCTAGAAATACCTGCTTATTAACACTTTTTAATTCAACTGCTTTTCGTAATAGAAATTCATCGGTGGTTTCATTTTCATTCTTTATCTCTTTTATCACTTGAATATTATAATTTTCTTTGTTTTTCTTTAGATATGTTAAACCAGCATCAAAAAGTCTTTTAAATTTAGTTGCATTCATTTCCCTGCTTCTTTTAGTCTCAAGTTCATCTAAAACTTGTTGAAATATAATAAATTTCAAATATCCTTCTATTTTTAACCTAATCTCATTTAAAAAATCAATTTTAAATTGAAAAGGAAGCAAAATGAAATTTGAGTCAATAATTATTAAATTATAATTTGAGTTCAATAAGTTTGTCGCTCTAATATTTTTCTTGTTAATATATTAAAGGCTTCCTGAACATTTTCTCCTGTTTTAGAGGAGATCTTCAAAAAATCAATTAAATTAAATTCTTCTAAAAAGGACATTGCATAATCATCTTCCACCATAATTTCCTCTATTAAATCTAATTTGGTTCCTAAAAAGAGAATAGGTAGATTTGGGTCTCCTTTCCTTACAATATTAACCCATTGCTGTAAGCTTTCTAATGTAGTGATCCTCGTCAGGTCAAACATGAGTAGTGCTCCTTTTGCTCCAAGTACATAACTTTCAAGTAAAAATCTAAACCTTTCTTGGCCTCCGAAGTCCCATAGTTGTAAAGTACATTGCTTTGTATCGATTTCTGTTTCTTTTAGAAAGAATTCCACACCAATTGTCATTTTTGTCTCAGCTGAGAATTTCCCCTCCACATACCTATGAAGAAGCGTTGTTTTTCCAACCCCTCCATCTCCAGCTGTTAAAATCTTAAGGATGAACTTTTGTGGCATTATTACAGTCTCTTTCTAAGAATTGGGTGAAATATATAAAATAATATCCGCTTGGAGTTTATATAATTAATTTGATTTTTATGTTATAAATATAATCTTGATACGAATTAATATTCTTTTTTGAATAGATATTATGGAGAAAATTTAATTTAATAATAATTTTTTATTTTTGATTTTTATTGTTTTTTAAAATATAATTCAATAATAATAGATTTTCAAAATAAATTTTATTAATCTCGGTACAATAATTTCTACCAATTGGTTTTGGAAAAATAATCCTAATATTAAAAGGTTGTTTAAAATGAAAATGAAAAAGAAAACACCAACAGAAGAAGATTTACAAAAGTTTAATGTAGAAGAGTGGGGAACGTGGAGTAAAGAAGTTAGTGAATTTGACTGGTCTTACGGAGATACAGAAACATGCTATATTCTTGATGGAGAAGTAGAAGTAACAGATTCTGATACAGGAGAAAAAATTAAATTCAAGAAAGGAGATCTTGTTCAATTTGAGAAAGGACTAAAGTGTGTCTGGAATGTTAAGAAACCTATAAGAAAATATTATAGCTTTGATTTAAATTTCGGAGAAATTGATAAATAACATAATTTTTTTTAATTTTTTTGAACTTTTATGTATTCTACATAAATCTTTGTTTATCCCGATGTTCCTTGACAGAAATTTCTCTTTCGTTAAGCCTATTAACTTTTATAAGAGCAGTTGTTATATTTTTAATTTCTGACCTAGTTTCAATTTTGTAATCTTTAAGATTATCCAAGATCTCTTTTTCACTAAGTCCTTTATTATAATTTTCTTTGAATTTTTGGATAATTTCTTGATTATAGAAGATATAATGTTTATCTAAAAATACTATTAACCATTTCTTTTTTTCTTGATTTTGAGATAATTTATACATTTGGTCTTGAATTTTTTCTAAAGATTTCTCCAATCTTTTGGATATATTTATATCATCAATCTTGGGATATTTTTTCATGAATTTATATAATTTATTTTTAAAAAAAAATGGCGGTATATATGACATAAGAAATAGCACTAAAGTTATCACAGTCATCCAAATTGCTATTATAGGAAAATAAAATGCTACAATGATAATTGCAACAACAAGAAATAGAAACCAACTTCTTCCAATAGTTTTAAAGAACACTACATACTTTTTAGGCAATGTTTAAGATACCACATTATTCAATTATAATTATGGATATATATAATCTTATAAAAACTTAATTTTAGACATCTTTAAAAAAAGTACACCTATATAACCACATAATTGAGCGTGACCGGGTATTATCCTCGTAAGCCATGACCGTAAGCAAACTTACAGTTTGTAGTTTCCCACAGATTTTGCATGCTAATCACAGGGATTTGCATATCGCAACTGCAGTACTATCCACAACGCAATACAAGTTTAACTTCCGGGTTCGGATGGTTCCAGCGCTGTAGCGAGACGCTACTAATTCATGTGGTTATTTCATTGAGGTGGGTTCTCATATAAGTCCGGTTATTTTTTAAGAAAATACTTACTCATATGATTAAACGTAGATAAGATAATAAAAGCTCATAATTAAATTTTTCTTTTAAAAGAATAAATTTAAATATAGGAGATTTACTTATGCCAATGAATATGATCTTTCAATTAATCCATCAAAATATTGATTGGTATCAATATTTAATTAATGCATTGTTAACTGTATTTGGTAGATCACTTGATATTCTCAGTACAAGATATGTTACTAAAGAATTAAAATTAGAAACAAATAGATTAGCTAAGCGTATTGGCTGGAAGGGGATGATTTTAATGCAGATCCCATTAGTTATATTGGGCTCTTTGGATATTTATTTTAGTTTCTTCATTTTTTGGTGGAGTTTACTTCTTTTTGCTAATAACATTGAAGGAAGTTGGTATATAAGAGAGGCAGGAGAAGATACTTATCATAAAGAATTAGAATCCCGATTAAAACAATCTAGAAAATGGAATATTATTCTTAGTGAATTTTCTTCATTTATAAAATTTACCTTTGCGGGAATTTTTATCATTCTCTTCTTGTTCATAATTAAGGACTTAATAGCAGTTTTTTTTATTGCATTAGCATTAATTATACAAGGGATATTAGGAACGATTAGCTCAATATCTTATTTATTAAATCTTAAAAAACAACAACCAAAAGACAAAGAGAATAATTTAGGTTGAACGTAATTTTTCGAATAATCTTGATTGTGTCTGTATTTCTTTATAGACCAGGAAGGTAGAAATTGCTATTATTCCAAATGTTAAAATAATAGAAATTATAAGAATATAATCTGTTATAGGTTTAACAATGCTAAATTTAAAAGCATTATTATAAGATATATTCGTGTTATTTGCAAAATCTCTGAAAACAAAAAGATATGAATATTTTCCTGGTTTTAACATTCCAATATTAAATGAAAATATATGATCATCATTATTCCATCCATTTGATAATTGGAAATAATTAAAATCATTAAAATTATTTTGTGATAATAATAAAAATACACTTTCTATTCCTGATTGATTGTCATATACTTCAATATTAAAACAATTTTTATCTGATGTAGAAGGATTTTTTGGAGTATGGGTTATACTATTCCCTATTTCTGGCTTGATGATATCAGAATTAATTGAAAAATTAAAATGAGAAGGTATTAAGTTATGACCTGTAATGGTTACATTTATATCTTGATTTAATTGAGTTGGAACCCGAAATTTAATTATTCCATTTATATCGGCATATATTGTATAGTAAATGCCATTTTTTGTATTAAAATGAACTCTAGCATTGGGTATTGTGTTATTGTTTATATCTTTGATTACAAGAGATACTAATTGACCTTCATAAATATCTTCAGTAAATGGATTTAAAACTTGTACCGGCTTGTTAGTGTAGATATCCAGCTCTGGATCTCCTAAAAGACAATATGTTAAGATATTTTTACGCTCGAAATCATAAATTTCTGGGCCTTCAATACCAAGTTCTTTTTTATAATAATCACTATTAATATATGAAACTTTAGAATCATATAATGCTTTTCCTTGTTGATATTTTTTCTCTTGGAAAAATTCTTTCCAAAATAATTTTGCATTTCCACGATTTAATTTTTCAAGGTTAATATCTCCATCAAAATACCATGTAACTCGCAGACCTCCAATTGCACCAATAGCTCCAGAATTGATCTGTTTGATTAGTACTTCACCAATGCTATTATCATTATAAGAGTAATCAAAATCATCATAAGAAGAGGTTGAACAAGCATCAAGATATACTAAAGAGGGCATATATGAATTAGAACTAGTGCTAGCTTCTGAACTTGTGTATCCAGCTGTACTAGGATTTCGATAATACGCCGTAGGTATCCCATGTCCTGCCATAATAACTGTAGAATATCCCATATCAAAATAATAATCCAAATTTGATTTTGTGAGGTTACCTTTTTCTTCAACAAGGTGAGTATAATTCATCTGTGATTTTGCATAATTTTCAATAATATAACTGGTTAGTCTACTTTCATATTCTTGCGGAACATAACTCGAAACTCCTCCTGCTAAAAGCATTCTATTCATCCAATCTCCAATTTGAGGATTCGTTTCATATTTTAATGTTTTATTAATCATAATTTCAAGTTCAACTGCGTTATCTGCTGGGAGTCTACCAACATAAACTTCGGGGATCCATGATATCTCATCCAACCCAAACGCATTATCTTTAGGACTTTCTCCCCAATTTTTATCACCATCACTATCCCATGTACCTGTTAGATCTGAGTAATAAAAATCTGTTGGTTTATAATATTCACCTGGTATTGTTTCTGTTCTTCCATCTCCCCACCTTTTTGTGTCTGGATTAAAAACTTCTCTAATAGGGATTAAATCATCATTTGCATCTCCTGCTAAAAGAACCCACTGAATATTTTCTTTTTCATAGTATGATTTTATCATGTTTCTTATCTTTTCAGCATTATCAACACCATTATATAAAGAGAAATTGCTTAAAATAATAGTTTTTATTCCCTTTTCATTTTTCCATTCCATTAAAGGTTTTACAGCATTGATAAAATCTGTTCTATCAGGAGTTATTATTAACATTTCGATCTTAGAATCATACCACATAGCATTTAAAGAATCATAATTAATATCTGGTAATAAAGTGCAATTAAAAGAAGGTGGTTCATCAGATAAATGTAAGACATTTGGATAATACGGCTTATTTATATTTTTAAAAGTAAAATCTATGTTTATAATGACGATTGGAAATAGGATAAATATTACAATCAGAAAAAGGTAAGATTTTTTGAAAAACAGTCTTTTCATTTAATATCGATTGGAAAAAATTATTAGCAATTTATTTATTTGATTATTATTTGAAATAATAATTTAAAAATAAGAATCTATACATTATAAAAATAAATATTGATTTTTCTCCTTTTATTTGAATTCAAAGGCAAGAGAGAAAATAAGAAATATATCAAAATTTTAATCATAAAAAAGAAATTAATTAATAAAGGATGCCACTCCGCTTCAATAGTTGTCCTCATTGTGATGAAAAGATAATTTTCCAAATTGAAAAGGAAGATATTAATTCTAATCAATATCCTGCACCTGTTTATATTTTATGTAAAAATTGTAATAATTTATCAACTTTTTACGTAGATAGTCTCTTAAGAGTCTCATATAAAGAGCTTGAAAAAAAGCCTGGTGGCATTAAAACACTAAAGACAAAATAAAAAAAACATATTAAACTCTTAAGGTGTATTGAATAATTTAATAAAAAATCGATTCTTAATTTTTCTTAGAAAACTTATTATATCGCAGTTTTAAGTCCTTAATTTTATACTATTATGTCCTATAAATTAGAAGATGTATCCGGCATTGGTAAAGCAACTGCAGAAAGGATGAAAGCAGCAGGTATAGATTCAATAGAAAAATTGGCAAAAGTTAATGTAAGTGATTTATTAAATTTAGGGATTAAAGGAGTTGGGAAAACAACTGCTAAAAAATATATTGAAAGTGCGATAAAAATTGTTGAAGAGTTTTCTGAAAAAGATAAACCAAAAGAAGCTGAAGAATATAAATCTTCAGAAAGTAAAAATCAATCGGAAACCAAATCAAAAATTAAAATCAAAAGTTCTAATATTAAAGAATTAATAAAACAACAAGCAGAATGTAATATTGGGTTAGTAGGGCATGTAGATCATGGCAAAACCACGTTAGTCAAGGCACTTACGGGAGATTGGACTGATCGACATTCTGAAGAGCAAGAAAGGGGAATTTCAATAAAATTAGGATATTCTAATGCTACTATTCTTTATTGTCCTTCTTGTGATGAATATACTACAGATTATTTAGCAGAAAAAGAAAGAAAAAAGGGAGAATCTCGCTTTAGTTGTCCAAATTGTAAAGGTGTTTTGGAATTTAGAAGAAATATTTCTTTTGTTGACGCTCCAGGACACGAGATTTTGATGGCTACTATGTTAAGTGGAGCATCTTTAATGGATGGAGCGTGTTTATTAATCGCAGCTGATGAGGTATGTCCACAACCTCAAACTAGAGAACATTTAGCTGCTTTAAATATCGCTGGTATAAGAAATATAATTATTTTACAGAATAAAATTGATGCTGTATCCCGAGAACAAGCATTAGTAAATTACAAACAAATAAAGCAATTCGTTAAAGGCACAGTTGCTGAAAATGCTCCTGTTATCCCTTTCTCAGCTGTTTTTGGAGCTAATATAGAACTTATTGTTAAAGCTTTTGAGGAACAGATTCCTACTCCAGAATTCGATGAAGAAGAAGATTTTCAATTTCTTATAGCAAGATCATTTGATATTAATCGCCCTGGAAAAAAAATTAAAGATCTTAAAGGAGGAGTAATAGGAGGGTCTGTATTAAAAGGTAAGATCAAAGTTGGGGATCTGATTGAAATTCGACCTGGTATACATATAAAAGATGAGTATGTTCCTCTCAAGTCAACAGTGGTAAGCATTAGTCAAGGAAATAATTTTTTAGAAAGTGCGAAACCTGGAGGTCTTATTGGATTAGGTACTAAATTGGATCCTTCTCTTACTAAAGGAGATCATCTAATAGGACATTTAGTTGGTAAACCAGGAACCTTACCAGAAGTTCTCAGTGAAGTAGAGTTAAAAGTTCACCTTCTAGAGAGAGTTATTGGCGCTGAAGTACAAATGAAGGTACAAAAATTACGACATAACGAAAAATTACTATTGGTTGTTGGTACTGAAAAAACTGGAGGTATAGTAACTAAAATTTTAAAGGATAAGATGTTAATAAAATTGACACCTCCAATTTGCCCTCCAGAAGATTTTATCTATGCTATTTCTCGTATTATAAATAGAAGATATCGATTGATAGGATATGGAGAGTCAGTAAATCATAATAAAAATTGAATGATAAACAATAATGATTTCTTAATTCTCTTTAAGAGGAATAACTTAAGAAAATTTCACGTATCTTACCCTTGACTAAATTTAATGAAGGATTTACTTCATGGAAAATTTTTTGTAGCGAAGTGATTACTTCCTCATCTATGTCAGAAATACTGGATTTTGAAATAAATTGTTTAGTTTCATATAAGATTAAATGATTTTCAACCTTTGCTAAAAAATGAAGGATGATTTCGATATTTACTTTACTTGCTAAATCAACACCTGTAATTTCCTTAAACTCATAAAAAATTTCATTCATTATTCTTTTTTCTAAAAAACTTATGAAGTCATCAATATTATCAGAAAAGATAACAATCAAAGTTTACTGTCGCACTTTTTTATATTTTAGATATATAATAATTCCGATAAGAAGGACACTTGCGTTAGTAGCTCCAAATATAATTAACCAAAGAGGAAAATGAGGAGCTGTTGTATGAATAAAATTTCTATCTTCGAATGTATTAACATTAGCTTCTTTTAAAAAATTACCTTCATAATAAACTTTTACGGTATAATTCCCACGAGGAACATTAGGTATTGAAATTTCCCCATTTCCATCAGATCTTCCAACCCCAATCGGTTGGACATGATCATTTGAAATATATGTACCATAAGATTTGTTATGATAAAAGATATCTATTTTCGCTCCAACTAAAGGCATTCTAATAACGTCAGTAATTATAATCCTTAAATTAACATTAGTTGTGTATGTAATCATAAAAGGGCATGATTCTCCCTTTATTAAATATGGTAGTAATACTTTTGTACCTCTTTTTCCCGTTAGACTATAATTTACAAAACTGACCTCTATTTCTCTCTCGAAAAATGCAAATGTATCTAATACCTTATCAAAATTGAATGTAGGCTCATAAAAGTAAACATATTGCAGAAAAATCTGCTCTGGACCTGAAATAAGTGAAATTATGTATAATCTTTCACGAACGTTTCTCATTTCGACTAATCGATCAATAGCCCAAGTTTTTCCTACTGATTCTTGAAATTTTAATAAATATGATGTAGTAAAATTTAATGAGAAAAGGCTCAAATTTGTATGAAAAAAATCTAATAAAGAAATTGAGATTATTTTACCCGATTTTATATATTCATCAATCTCAACTATCTCGTCATTTAATTTTAGACTTTCAAACTCTAATAACTCCTTATCAACTACATTAACTCTTAAAGCAACTTCAATATAAGAAACACCTTCAACATTACCTTCATTTAATTCTAACTCATCTGAGAATTTTCTACCCCTAACTTTAAATTGATAATTAAATTTAGCTGTAAGATTATCCTCATTTCCTTCCATTACAAGATTATCCTCATTTATTTGTTCAATCTTCCAATCAGGTATTGCTATGTCATATTCCCACATAAGATGCATTGAAAAATTGAATCTTGATCCCTCATCCTTAAAATAATTATTATAATTGAAAACTAGAAAATTACTTTCATCTACAATATAATGAGTCTCATTAATTAGAGTTGTAGTTTGGGAGCGGTTTCTTACTTGAACATCAACTAATCGACATGGATTATAGCGAGAATGATAAATTAAATAACCCTCTTTTGAATTATTATATTCTACTTCTAAAGTTTCATTTATTTTTACTGTTATTTTACGATTATTAATAGAATTTCCTTTTAGAATATTTACTTTTGCGTTTTCTAATGTCTCTATATATCTGATGCTCTTTATTGTCATATTTATATGTTCTTTTTCATAATCATCTAAAAGCAGTGGATAAGAATCATTGAAAAGATAAAAACCTATTTCTATTTCATTAAATATTAGATTAGTAATAGTAATTTCTCCAAGTCCATGTTCTTCCTTAGAAATAATAGGAGTATAATTATCTTCTTCAAATTTGCTTGAATAAGGTAATAAGTTATCATCTTCTAAACTGTAATTATTAGAAAAAATATCACTTTCCACAGATTCCAATAATAAGGGAATTAGGAAGATTAAACAACAAATAATAATTAAGAAAATGGTAGTATATGTTAATTTGCTAGTATGAGGCTTATTAAACATAATAACCTATATGATTCTAAAATACTTAGGACAAAAAATTAAAACAGATTAAATAATTTTTCTATAGATTATTACTTTTGTATTAATTTCTTCAATAAAACAAAATAGTTTAGAATATTCAAAATAAAAATATTTCTTTGGAATTTAATAGATTCTGTAATTAAAAGATATTTAAGTTGTGTTTAAGTTAAAATTGATCTAATAATATAGCAATCTTCTAAAAATATATTGGAATAAATTTTTTAAATTTTACAGTTAATATGATAACAATGACTAATGAACCAGATAAAACAAAATTCTTTGAAACCTTCAATAATGCGGTAGACCATTTCATTGATTTATCTTATGCAAGAGTAATTGTAATCTCTCATAATGATGCTGACGGGATTAGTAGTCTGCATCTTATTCAAAACTTATTACATAAACTAAATATTGATAATGATTACTTTATTTATAATCGATCTACTTCATGGGGGAATTATCTAAGTGGTATATTATCTAAGAGACAAAGTCATAAAACTGCTTTTATTTTTACCGATGTTGGTTCCAATTTATTTGAATTAATTCCCATTTTAAGAAATAGAAAAGAGGATTTCTATATATTAGATCACCATGAAGTTGAGGATAATATTGATATCAATTTATTACCAGAAAATTTATTTTTTGTTAATCCTACTATTTACGGTTTTGATGGTCTTGAACACATATCAGGTTCTACATTAGCCTATATGTTTGCAAAACAAATAAAACCTTCAATAATCAAACAAGGTTGGCTAACTATAATCGGTATAGTAGGTGATTCATTAAGATCTATGGATAAACTTCAATCAATTAATCGAGAAATTTATGAAGAATTAATTTTTGAAGAACAAATTGAAGATAAAGAAGGCTTTATTCTTTTTGGTAATATGCATGAGACTATAAAGAATGGATTAAAATATAGCATATTGCCTTTCATCAATGGTTTAGGTGGTGAATCTGATCAGAAAATTAAAACATTTCTTAATTCTCTTCAAATTAACCCAAAAACCAAAGTTATCGATTTAAGTCCTGCTGAAATTGATTTAATTCAAAATGAAATCAAAATAGAAAGTTGTGGAAATTATGCTTTATTACCTCAAAAATTAGGTCTTTTAAAATTTACGTTTGAACACGCATTATTGTTGAATATTTTGTGTTTTAAAAATATTAGCGCCGCTTATGCCGCTATCCAATTAAAATCTATTACACGTTATGCTAAAAGCTTGTATAATGAATATATTGATGATCTTGCTAAGAACTTGAAAGCAATCTCTCAAGAAAAGCCTAGTTACGAGACAGAGAAAGCTATTTTCATGGAAGTAAGAGGCAAAATCCCCCCAAGTAATTGGTCTGACACAGCAAGTTTTAGTTCTGTTAATAATCTGTTTAATACTGACAAAATTTTATTTTTAGGTGGTCTTGAAAAAAAATCAGGAACAATAAAATTAAGTATACGCTGTTCAAGAGAATATCTTGAAAAAAGTAAAGGTAATGGTGTAAATAAAATAATTACTAATATAAAAAAAGAGTTAGGAGGAGTAGGTGGAGGTCAC
>SMTZ1_10021655_pt1 | contig 26881 bp, 26 predicted proteins | sample DeeMarSWOR136_30_FD_25667 | JGI IMG/M metagenome (IMG submission 25667)
GTAACAAGTCAGCAATGTACGCAGCTATCGTGTCCGAAGTAACATCCCATGAATGTTCCAAGGGGTCTTCACGAAACATAAGCTTCGAAGGCAAGAAGATCGGCAGCATCCCTGTTACAGAGTTGCTGATTTCTTTCAGAGAGTAAGAAACGCAGGAATTTGGGGTGATATCAGACAGGAAAAACCCGTATTGGTCCATAGCTAATATAGCCATTTTATGTGCAACGGTGTTTGAGAGCTTATACGTTTTGTCAAACTTTCTTACACTGTCTGCGAATTCGCTTCCCCCAGGCACAATAAGTATTCTGTAAGCTTTAGCCAGAACACTTAACTCTTGACATAGCCTCACTAGGCTAGTGGGCTCCAAACTACTTGCCACCATAAGAGCCACACCAACCGAGGGCGACACAATCGCTGCTTCAGCACCCAAATATTTCTTCATGTCGATAATTTTCTTAAACCCCGCTTTCTCAGCAGCTTTTTTCGCCAAAAAATTTCTGCCAAGCCCAGTAACTACCACCACTATTTTTTCTTGAATAGACGGTTTGATTCTTTCGTAAACTTGCTTCAAGCCTCCAGTGATCTGCTCAACCTGTCTATCGTAAACAAATTTTGCCATAGCCGTAATTTCTTGTTCATTTAACATGTCTATGTCAGCGCAAACGACTCGGGCTAACCTAGCCATGGCTTCCCTTCTTGTTTTCCCGCGACCATCACAGGTTTCAGCAGTGTACTCTTCTTTTATATTGTCTAGGAGCAGGTGTACGTCACCTGACTGGGCGAACAGCTCTGAGGAAACCCTTGCTATCATTCCTCGAACCGGGATGCCATTAACGATTGCTGCAACGTTTGTTCTTAAAGACCCTGAGTAAACAAGTTCGCCATTCTGAAGTTTTTCCAAGTCGGTTCTGCCCTCAGCGGCAATTTTTCCGTTAATCACTGGAATAATGCTTGTTGTGGTGCTTCCAACATCAACTACAATGCAGTTTTTAATCAGCTGCGAAATCATCCAGCCTGTTGCAGCCCAGTTGGCAGAGGCTACCTTAAGCGGTTCCCTCCGCGCATCTTTAAAGGGCAGCAATTTAGCTTCCACGTCAAGAACAAACGTTGGCACATCATCGAAAACCTGATTTGAACAATCTAAAACGTGGTGGACTCCCTCTTTTTTGGTCCAGTATACATCTGACAACTCGGCAGTCATGGTTAACCCAACACCATCCAGTGCAGTTGAGTCGACCAATCTTTTTCTCAGCTTCTCCAAAACCTTTGGAAGCTGTTCTTTCCCCTTTTTCCATATGGGAAAATATTCCATGGATGTTCTAAGCTCTTTCACTGTGTCATCTTTGGTTTTTATGAAAGTCGCTTTGGTGTTGGCGCCTCCTATGTCTAAGCCAAGAACGTTCACCACTTCAATCACCACGATAGAGATTTAGAAGACGCTTTTTTGTGCGGTGAAATGCTGATTCTGCCCCTTTAGGGCTGGTTGAGACGGTGGCAATGAGAGCGTAAGCTGATCTGTTTCCTTCAATCGGAAATGGAGGCGATATAACATCCTTTAATTTGTATGTCTCAGCGATAATTTGACGGCGTGGAGGAACCTCTACTTTGGAAAAGAAGGCATAACCTCTGCTCTGCACATTTTTTGGCAGCTTTCGTCTAATTACCGCATCAACTATTGCTTCAGCTGGATTGAAATTCACAACTCTCCTTAAACCTACATAAGATGTTGTAAGCCGCGGGTTAACCTCCAACACAACAGGGTCCTCATCAGCTAATATTATGTCAACGCCAACATAACCTTTCAATCCCCCTATACCCTCAACAACCCTTTGAGCAGCCCTCAAAGCCTCCCTCTCTAAGCTATGATCGAAGGGAACAACTCCCCCATAATATCCTGACTCCTCATCCGGCGACGCCAAAGTAACCAACTGCCTATTCAATGTAACAGATAATGCTTTATCTCCCGTCGAAATTACGCATGCGCTAGCTGCTTTTCCCCTAATCACCTTTTGAGCGATAAACTGTTTGCTCATCGACTCTCGAGCCACTTTTTTGACTGCCCCAGCTATGTTATCGCCATCTTTGACTAGACTTAAACCACCACAACTAACGCCGTCTAGGGGCTTAAAGACCAAAGGATACCCCAACTCTTTGATTAAACGCCTAATGTTTCCTGTTTTTTCGTGTATGTCCAGCAAAACTGTTTCTGGAACTTTCAGTCCAATTCTCCCTAATGTTTCATAGACTGTCATCTTATTTGAAACCCGTTTTATGGCATCAAATTTGCAGTTGAGCAATTTTCCTCCAGAAGTTTCTATGATATGCACAAGTTTCTCCAGCACTTGACCTGACTCGGGAGCGATCACATAAACGGCGTCAGCCACACTTGAAAATTCTTCTAGCTTTGCATACAATTCGTTAGGAGAGGATACTGTAACTCTCTTGTCTGCTTCATTGGGCGGGTTAAATTCTTCAAGTCTTGAGTCCATCAAAGTCGTGACGTTATGTCCTGCGGCTTTGCAGTCGGAGATTAAGCTCCGTAGCATGCCATATCCTTCGCTGAGGATGCTGCTTGAAAGGTTCATGTTGGCGTATCCGCCTCCGGAAATATGCTCAAATATCAAAAGATTCAAACTTTACCCTCACAGTATCTCCTTTGTTATAGGGGAACCATAATGAAAGTTATTCCCGTGATTGACGTTTTAAATGGTGTTGCCGTCCATGGCATACGCGGCGAAAGAAAACAGTATCAGCCACTAAAAAGCACTTTATGCAGGTCTGTAAACCCGTTAGATATTGCCTTAAGTTTCGACTCTCTGGGATTTAGCAGTCTGTATTTGGCGGACTTGGATGCAATATTAGGAAAAACAACTAACTTCAACATCTACAGGCAAATTATGACCAAAACCCGTCTTGATTTGATGGTTGATGCGGGAATAGCTGGCATCACCAAAGCAGAAGAAGTGCTGGCTACTGACGTATCAAAGATTGTGATAGGAACAGAGACTTTAGACAGTTTAGATTTTGTGAGCCAAGCTGTCAGCGCCTTTGGTGAAGACAAGGTCATAGTGAGCATAGACCAGAAAGGAGGAAAAGTGCTGAGTGCATCAGAGGCTATCGCTTCAATGGATGCCGTTTCTGTTACCCAAAAACTTGCAAGCCTAGGTGTCCGACAGATTATCCTCTTAGATTTAGACCGAGTCGGAACTGAGCACGGAATCAACCGGACAGTTCTGAGAAACATTCTTGAGCAAACTGAAGTTGAAGTGCTGGTTGGCGGAGGAATACAGAACCTCCACGAACTGGAAGAACTGAGAAAACTCGGAGTTTCTGGCGCATTAGTAGCCACCGTGTTACATAACGGAAAACTCACTGTTGACGAACTGAAATCCGCTAATTTCTTGTATGTTAAAATGGGAATAAGGTGAAAAACATGCCCTCAGAGAAAAGCAGAACCGGCGAGATACCTGAGAAGGGCTTACCCCAAAACATGATCATCAACGAGCTTGAAACAAAACTCCAGCGAGATCTAACCTATTCTTCAGGCAAAATCCTGTGTTCCATGTGCACAAGCCCCCACAGCTTCGCCAAACAAATTTACCAAAAATATCTCGAAAAGAACCTAGGCGACCCAAGCCTTTTCCCAGCGTCAGCAGAACTGGAGAAAGAAACCGTAAGTATGCTGGGCTCATTGCTTTCTAATCCTAAAGCCTCTGGAAGCATCGTTTCTGGTGGAACAGAAGCGAATATTGTCGCCCTTTGGGCTGCAAGAAGTATTGCCAAGAAGGAGCGCGGCGAAGTTATTGTTCCTGTTTCTGCTCATTACTCCTTTGACAAGGCATCTGACCTGCTGAATCTGAAGTTGATTAAACATCAAAAACTGTGGCGATTGTTGGATTGGCAGGCAGCACTGGCTTAGGTGTGGTTGACCCCATACGTGAACTTTCAGAAATTGCCTCGGCACATAACATCTATTTGCATGTGGATGCTGCATTCGGGGGCTTTGTGCTTCCGTTCCTTAAGGAGTTAGGCTATAAGCCTTTAGATTTTGATTTCAGGCTACCCTGCGTCTGTTCAATCACCGTTGACCCGCATAAGATGGGGTTAGCTCCTATTCCTGCCGGAGGAATACTGTTCAGAGATGCGAAGATGAGTGAAGCCGTCAACATGAAGGTTCCCTATCTATCTGTAGGGGAGACGAAACAGTCCACTTTGTTGGGAACGCGGTCAGGCGCTTCTGCAGTAGCTGTTTGGGCGTTGTTGATGCATCTTGGAAGAGCAGGATATGCTGCTGTGGTTGAACGCTGCCTTGGATTAACTTGGAAGCTTGTTGAGGGGATTCAGAGGATTGATGGCTTAGACGTTGTGACTGAGCCCACCCTGAATGTTGTTGGAGTAAAATCGGACACAGTAGATGTTAGTTTGGTCTTTCATGAATTGAGGAAACGTGGCTGGGCTGTTTCCCTCTTCCCCAATTACCTCAGGATTGTAATCATGCCCCACACTAAGCCGTCACACATCAAACGTTTCCTTGAAGACCTGCAGAGAATACTAGAGAACCTGAGAACTTAAACCGAAAAGTAAACTATGTTTCTCCATAATTGTGTTTCAGAGCCTAGCTTAACTATCTGAACAGTATCCACGAAGAGTTTCTACACTTCTCTACTGGTCGGCTCATGCACCTTAAAAAGCGTCAAGATCAAGCATGGAATAAACAGGGTCGCTGAGAGGAGAAAAGGAAGCGCAGGAGACAAGTATTCGTACATGAAACCGCCAGATAGTTGACCCAACGAACTCAGAATGTTGAAGAAGAAGTTTGTGCTGCCAATTATCTTTCCACGTTTATCGCGGGCTACAAAATCTGCCATTAATGCTGGGTATGCAGTGTTTGCCAGAATCAGTGCAACGCCCAAAAAGAGGAAGCTTATGGAAGTAATCACGATATTTCCATAGACGAAACCGATCAACCCGGGGATGAACAGGAACCAAGCCATTATTAAGGGCTTTTTCCTTCCAAATCTATCAACGATTTTGCCGCAAGGCAAAGCCGACAGGATATTCACAACAGAAAACCAAGCCATCAAGGTTGCCCACTCAAACTCTTTAATGTTGACTATGTCGGTTGCGTAGAAAATTAGATTGAGGGAGCACATGAACCATGCAAAGTGGTAGATTGCAAAACTTGCGAAAAGGAATAACATTGGATGAGATTCTGTTTTCAGCGCCTTTGTGCTTTCAGTTATTGATTTGGGAAAATTTTTGATAGCTTCAGTTAGGGGATTTCCTTCAACAGTTTTTTTTAAAGTTTCTTTGAATCGTATCCTCAAAATTGCAGCTACAAGGAATGCTACGGTGACGATTAGGTAAGCGATTCGCATTCCCGGGATTAGTCCAAATCGAACAGCTAAGACGCCTGCAATAATTGGTGAAGGAACTGAAATGTAATGAAGGAGGTTGATGATAGAGAAACCTAATCCCCTCTTCTCTGGTGGCGTCGAATCAGCCACAAGTGCTTGAAGTGCTGGCTGGTAAACAAGAAACAAGTTTTGTAGTATAGAGGCTATCATGAAAAACTGCCAATTGGGGGCGACGGCAAATAAGAAATAGGTTATCGAGATTGAGAAGGTCATAATTACTGTAAGTGACCGTCTTCCATGTTTGTCCGCAAGGTATCCTCCGGGGATTTGGACTAGTGCCAGAGTTGCGTAAGAGGCAAAGCCGATTATTCCCACGATGTAGGGGGTGCCTCCCAATCCTTCAATATACTTGGGATAATATGTGTAAGGTATGGCAGCCGTAACAAGGATTATGGCTAATGTGACCGTGTTAATTAGAATGTTGCCTCTGATGAATGAGAATTCGTTTTTGAGTTTAGCCAGAACTGCCAACCGAATTTCACTTAAACAGACAGTGCCAAGATATCAAATAAACCATTTGTGCACATTTTAACAGTTTTTCTATCAATTTTTGCGTCTGTACTTGAGCAAATTTCTTGCATCATCAACACTCTTATTCAGTAACAGTAAGCAAATATCCGCGAACATATTATGTTGGTATATCCAAGAGACTTAACAAACTTTTTAGGCAGAAATGCCGTAACTACCTGTCTACTCGCGTAAGGGAGGAACATGATTTTTGAACCTTAAAAAACCTGAAATCCCCACTCCTTTACGTCTTAATAATTTTATTTTAGAGGTTTAACCAATATGAGAAGATCAAAAATGGAAATGTATATTGACATCCTCAAGGTTTTGGCTCAAAATGGACCATTGAAGCTAACTCATGTAATGTATAAGGCCAACGTAAACTGTAGCGTCCTAAAACAAAACTTGGATTTTCTAATCCAACAGAATCTAATTGAAGAGCAGATTACGCGTAAGAAAAGAAACAAAACAAAAGTTAGCTACGTGATCACGGCAAGAGGAAGAACAGTAATCAAATACTTCAACGAAGTTAACATAGCTCTACACATAACTGAAGAAAAGAACATCCCAGCGTTGATATACTAAGAAGAAAATCCTGAATTTTTAGGCGAACACGCGCACACATTCGATCGTGTCATCTGACCCCGTAAACAATTCCGAAAAACTCCGTCGGCGGCGATTCCACCAAAGCAATCCCAAAAATCCTGTAGCTGCGATTACAATTACCACTACCGCTATTATCCATAATGGAATCGAACCCGAAGTTTGGGGCGGTTTAGTAACTGGAACAGTCATAGTGTAGGTGTCGGTTGTATTTTCATCATCTGTTACAGTTAAGGTTACATCGTAGTCTCCCTCAGTTGTGAATTTATGCGTTGGAGTTTGCAGTTCAGAAGTATAGCCGTCGCCAAAATCCCAGAGCCAAGAGAGAGACCTGTTTTCTGGGTCTATGGAGCTATCTGTAAATTGGATATCCATGTCCGTTTGAGGGTTTGGGGTGCAATTAAAAGACGCTGCTGGAGGTAAGTTAATCACAGTCACTTTATGAGTGATTGAATCTTCTGCTCCATCGTTATCAGTAACTGTTAAGGTTATTTGCCATTCTCCTTTTTGGGTGAATATGTGAGATGGATTCTTAAATGTCGAAGTTGTTCCATCACCAAAATCCCAGAAACAAGAAATTATTGCCCCATCAGAATCGGTAGAGGTATCAGTAATATTCACTTCGTCTTGAATGCTTGGATCACTGGGGGAAAATGTAAATTCAGCTATTGGTCTCCTGTTGAGGACGTTCACAAGACATGTATCCTCAGACATCACGCCTATGCTGTCAGTCACAATCAATCTACAGGTTTGCGTTCCTTTCTGGTTGTAGGTGTATGACGTGTTTTCTCCTTCTGCGTCTATAATCCCGTCGTTTTCGAAATCCCACTCGAATTTGACGATAGAAGAACCTTCTGATGCTGTTGAAAGAGAGCCATCAAAATTCACTTTTTCTCCAGTGTAATCGGATTGGTTTTCGCCAGCCTCGGCGACAGGAGCATCATAGTTATCGAAAATGGCGAACCAGAGATTTGCATCATTTTCGTCTGTTTGTGTGCTTCCATCATAATTTCCTGACGTTTTATAGTAGTCTCCTTCGATAATGGTTTTGTCACCGCCCAATTCGTTTGATGCGAGATTATATGTACAGTCGAAAGATGTTCCTGAGCTGCTGATGTCTGCGGTTTCATGATCTAATAGATCATCTTCGTATAGTGATATTGTCACAAACACGTCTTGGTTCTTAATGTCAGTAAATGAGTCAGATCGGTCAAGTATAATATCATCGATATTTGATGGGCATTTGAAGTCTCGTGTTGTCAAGGTTTCGCTGTCGCTTACGGTGATGGAATAACGCCAGTCTGCGTCGCTTTCAAGAGCGTTTTCGATAGTGTCGACTGCTTGGATTCTGTAAACTTTCACCCATACAGTAGGCAGATTTTCCACTGCTGCTACGGATGGTGTAAACACTACTACGTTCAGCAAAACTGCAAATAATAGCATTACTAGCAGTTGTTTAATTGATTTTTTCGTTTTCCGTTCTCCTTTATAGAATTTGAGGCTTTTTCGCCTGTTTTTATGTTCGCTCTAGATAGTGTAAACTTTTTGATTCACAAACTCCAAAATATACATGATTATTGTAATCATTAATGCTTTAACCTGTTTATAACATAAAACGCCCACTCTTAGAATTAAAGAATGCAGTGAACACTAAAGAAAATAGCTGTCTTCTGTTCTTCTATTCTTTTGTGTTTTTGTTGGTTTCGGGCACTTTGGCTTGTCTGGTTATTATTCCGGCAGCGATCTTTATTGCAGCTGCAGCAATGAACAGGTATGAGCCCATGGCTAAACCCCAAATTATTGTTAGAGTTCCGTGGGAGTTGATGGTGTCTGTGAATTCGCCCATGAGGGGAGACGATGACATTTCCGAAGCCATATCGGTTACCTGTTGGGGTATCTGCTGCCCTCCTCCCATGAAGCTTGCGAATGGTGTGATGAGTCCAGCCAGCGAAACTATGAATATTATTATGATTATTATGGGAATCAGTGACATGATACCGCTTATTATGTAGGTTCGTGAGAGACTTTTGGGTTTTTCAACTCCGATGATGTCCAAGGCATTCAACACAACGCTGGACAGAAACAGGATGCTGAAGGGGATGCCTAATCCAAACATTGTAGTTAAGCCTTGATCGCCCTGTAAAGTGTTGATTCTAAGCCCGTTAACGCCGTCGATAAGAACTAACTCTGTTGTTCCAGCCGTCTCAAGCATTGTGGTCTCGATGTTGCCTGTAACTACATACCATGGCAAGAAAAGGCCAACAAAATAGACAACTATGCCCACGATTCCCAGAATTACGCCAACCGCAGCCTTTGAACGCAATATCTTCATGATGTTCAGTTTTCCCTCTCTCTTCCGCTTCACAATCTTCCAGATCTTATAGGCTGCACGAATCCCTATGATCGCAGCAAAAATATAGACAAAGTAGAAGACAAGCAAACTTGCGGTGAACCATGTTTGGTTTACCAGAAATTTGTCGCTTCCCCAAGACACCGGATTTAACCATTTTTCAGCGTTTTCATTTTGTCCTGGACCGCTTGGTCCAGCAGCGCCCAGAGAGGCATCCACTAGTCTAGCCCAGTTTCCCCATTTTCCTCCGAAATCTAGCCAGTCTTGGGAGGACGGATGATTTCCCGCACCCTTTTCTCCCAGATAGATTATCTCCAAGTCTTCTGGTTTTAGCGTGTAGGCATTTCCTAATTTGTCGCTTTCTATGCCAAGTTTACCTTGGTAAGGTCTGAAGTAGCTGGCATGGGAGCCTAAAGCCACGTAGACTCTTGGGTGAGTTTCATCTACCTTTTCAACATCCTTCCAGTCAGCCCTTTCGCCTGCATGGTGCTGTGAATAAACTGCATACTGAGGTGTTTCTGTTGAATCCAAAACTATCTGTATCATCTCCCAGTCTCCCTGATGCTGGTTTAGGGTGCCGGGGTTAAAGGCGTAGAAGAACCAGTACTGAACTACAATGAATCCTGCTTCACTTGTTACATGGGCGTAGATTTTGTCTCCAAAGCTTTCACGATTCTGTTTATAGTCTTCTGCTATCTCTTCGTAGCCGCCCAAAGTGTTGTTCAAGAAGTAATTTTCTGTTGTGTATTGAGCGATGCTAGCTACGTCCGGAAAACGTTCAATCAGTTCGTTTGAATCGTCTGATTTTTTCTCGTAGAGCTCAGAGTTTATTATGTGGTAGTTGGCGTCTGTGGGAAAGAATTTTTCTCCATCTGCAAAATGAAGATATGGTTCATACTTTAAAGCCAGCTGTTTCTCCTTTGAGTCCAGAATCCCATCATTGTCTAAGTCATCTTGTGCTGCAACGGCAATGGGAGAGAATACCAGTAGCCCTACGATGAGGAGTAACGAGAATAGCATGATATATTTGTGCATACTTTTAACACCCTAACATCAACTTAATTTTGATCTTTAGATGTTAATTGCCTATAAATTTTGGCACGCTACTCTCTCCTTGCGTTGAATGTGTTTTACAGTATTTTGTACACGCTCAAGCATTTCAAGCTACATTAAAACTTCAAGATTCGGCTTCTTGTCTATCGGATTTTGTATTTTTCCTTAGGCGCGGACTGAAATAAACGAGAACTGCAATAACCGTTAATGCAATCGCTATCGGCAATAACCATTCTGACCGAAAGAACCTATTCAGCAGGAGTAACGCAACTACAAACCAAACCAGAATGGCTGCAACTGTTCTAACATGCAACTACGTAATCCCCGTTAATATCTGGATAATCATGCTTACGCTATAACGTTTCCCCAAATAGGCGTTAAATAGGGCGTGTGAACTGATAAGAGAAAGACTTAACCTAGGCGAACTGTAGATTGGATTAAAAGAATTACAGAGAACTTAGCTGATGAGAATGACTGAAGAAAACCATGATAAAAGTGTGATCAGGGGTCTTAGAGGTGTTGCTGCTGCTACAACCAAAATTAGTTTCGTAGATCCCCTTGGGGCTCTTTACTATTCAGGCTATGAGATCGATGATCTTGTAGATCAGGCAACATATGAAGAAGTAGTTTATCTTTTGTTAAACAACAAACTGCCTACCCAAACAGAACTAAATAACCTCAAGTCCGAACTTTTCTCCGAAATGAGACTGCCTAAACAAGTTGTTCAACGAATAAACTCTGCTTCACCTGACTGTCATCCAATGGAAGTCTTACGCACCGAAATTTCTCATCTTGGAGAATTTGACCCTGAACGCGATGACGATTCTGATGCTGCAAACAAACGAAGAGCCATTCGGATAATAGCTAAACTTCCTACAATAATTTCTTTTCTTTATAGGACACGCGTAAAAAAAGATGCTGTTGCTCCTCTTAGAGAATACAGTTTCGCTGAAAACTTTCTGTACATGTTCCGAGGAAAGGCTGCAGATCAGCAAGAAAAGGATGCTATGGAACGGTATATGGTACTCCATGCGGATCATGGACTTAACGCTTCTACCTTTGCTGCCCGTGTGACAGCCGGCACTGGCTCAGACCTGTACTCTGCTGTGACATCTGCAGTTGGAACCCTCAAAGGTCCATTCCATGGAGGAGCCAGCGAAAGAGTAATGAAAATGCTCTATGAAATAAACAGCCTTGACGAAGTGGAAACCTACATACAGAGTATGCTGGATGACAAAAAGAAAATCATGGGATTCGGTCACAGAGTCTATAAAACCGAGGACCCAAGATCAAAGCACCTTAGAGAAATAGCTGAGAGAATGTGCCATCAGAGAAACACTTTGGTCATCTACAACAAATGCAAAAAGATTGAGAACACGGTCCACAAGAAGAAAGGAATTTTTCCCAACGTGGATTTTTATGCCGCATTAGTCATGCACGCTTTAGGGGTTCCCAGAGAATTCTTCACCTCGTTCTTTGCCTCAAGCAGAGTGTCAGGGTGGGTTGCTCATGTGCTGGAACAGTACGAAGATGCGGTTCTTATTCGCCCAACATCGAAGTATACTGGCGAATATGGAAGAGAGTTTATTCCAATCGAAAAACGAAGCTAACTACGCAACAGCCCTTCTTTCTACAATCCAACAGCTAATTCTCTCACTTTTCTAAGATTGTCAACATCATCGCGTCTGGCGTCTTTGGGTGTTTCCATTATAAGAGGCAACGTGCCCAGCCTGCTTCCTAGCACATTTCTGAATCCTTCTTCCCCAATCTTTCCCATGCCGATATGCTCATGCCGGTCTATGTGGGAGTTCAAGTCTCCTTTGGAGTCGTTCAGGTGAACAAGTTTAAGCTTCTCGAACCCGATTATCTCATCAATCTTTCTGACTGTCGATTCCACAGTCTCCTCTGTTCTGAGGTCGTAGCCCGCTGCAAAGGCGTGGCTAGTGTCAAAGCATACTCCAACCCTTTCAGGATGAGACAGCCGTTCAATTATATACTGAATGTCTTCAAGAGTGCTTCCCATGCTGTTCCTTGTTCCTGCTGTGTTCTCAAGCAGAAGCGTGACATCTCCACCAGTAACTTTGAAGGCTTGGTTGATGCCATTGATTAATCTCGTGAAGCCCATTTGCATGCCTGCTCCAAGGTGGCTGCCAAGATGAGTTACCAAGTAGGGAATTTCAAGTCGCCTACATCTTTCCAGCTCTGATGTGAGAGTCTTCACGGACTTTCCGTGGACTTCATCTCTGGGAGACGCCAAATTCGGAAGGTAAGGCATGTGAGCAAAAACAGGTTTCATGTCGTAATTCTTCACTTTATCGGAGAAGGCTTCAGCAGTCTCTGGGGTGAGTTCTGTTGACTTCCATTGTCTGGGGTTCCCCGTGAAGATCTGGAAGGTGTTGCATCCTAACTCGGCGGCTCTGTCCACTGCTCTGTCGATAGAACCGTAAATTGAGACGTGAAACCCGACCCTCAATCAGCTCAACCCAACAACAACTGCATGGTTACTACAAGTAAAAACCTTTATTCTCGAAACTTATCGTAAAGCTAACCCAAAATTAGGTTGCGGGAGATATCACCATTAGGTTCGAGTTCAATTCTCACTCCCGGCTCATAGATTACCCTAGAAAATATGGAATAGTGCCAAAAACTGGTTTTGTGAAGGTTTATATTTTGGGGCTATTACTAGGGAGGTTATGGTGGATGAGAGATGAGTGAAACTATAGGTGATAGGGTGAAAAAAGCTCTTGACCAAGTGAGGCCACAATTGCAGGCTGACGGCGGAGACATAGAATACGTGGGATTCGATAACGGCATCGTGAAAGTGAAGATGAAAGGCGCATGCAACGGATGTCCAATGTCAACTATGACTCTACAATGGGGAGTCGAAAACTTCCTCAAGAAAAGGATACCTGAAGTAGTCAAAGGCATCTTGATTTTTTTATCATGTATCAGATCGTGTGTACATGTGAAAAAAGGCTAGTTAGCGATTCTGGCTTCTAGTTTTTGATTTTACAATAGCCGCAAGAACTAAAATCTGTTTATACCCTAACTATCTTTGTAGATGTTGAAACATGAGAATCAAAATAAACGAGACTTTCTTGGAACTGACTCAGGGAGACATAACAGACCAGACCACAGATGCTATAGTTAACGCTGCAAACTCTGCATTACAACTCGGCGGTGGAGTTGCAGGAGCCATCAGAAGAAAGGGCGGACCAAAAATTCATGAAGAATGCAACAAAATAAGGGGAACCCATGTGGGTGGAGCAGTAATAACAACTGGAGGAAACCTAGCGGCTAAATACGTGATTCATGCCGTGGGTCCGAGGCATGGGGAAGAACATGAGGATGCAAAGCTGAAAGACGCAACCTTAAACTCCCTGATCTTGGCTGACCAAAAGAATTTGAAGAGCATAGCTTTCCCAGCCATAAGCACAGGAATCTTCGGCTTCCCAAAAGACCGGTGCGCCACCATAATGCTCTCAACCACAATAGCGTATCTGGAAGGTCCAACAAAACTGGAGAAGGTAGTCTATTGCCTTTACGACCAGAAAACCTTCGAAATCTTTAAACGTACTCTTCAGTCTCTGACTCAGAGCCGCTAAAGCTTGAAGAAGTAACAATTGGATGTAGAGTACTCGCTTAACTCTGGTTTTTAAAGCCAAGTAACTATTTTTGGTTCTCAGTCCTTCAGGTTGAGAGTGGCTTTTGCTTCATCGTTTGTGTATTGGATGGTGAATCCCCTCTTCTTCAAAAGTCTGATTGCCCTATAATTGTCAGGTAACATTAAGGCGTAAATCGTTTCAAGCCCCTTATCTTTGCAGATTTCAATCATATGATCAACCATCTTCGACCCCAGACCTAATCCCTGCCAAGGATCTGCAACTATAAATGCGATCTCGCCCTTTTTTCCATCCGATTCAATTATTAGCCTCACAACACCCAAGATTTGCCGTCGCCCTTCTTCCTCCATTTCTGCCACGATGCCGATCTCTCTGTCGTAGTCAATGTCACAGTATCGGGCTCTCATCTCATGGGGAGTGTCCTTTATTATATGGAAAAACCTGTAGCGCACCGATTCTTCTGAAAAGTTCTGGAACATCTCAAGCCACAAAGGTTCATCTTCAGGCTTTATAGGTCTCAAAAGAACAGTCCTGCCGTCCCGCAGCTTCAACAACTTTTCATACTTTTTTGGGTCAAAATTTCCTTCGTTTAACGTCACAATCAAGACCCCCCTTTTTTGGCTGGTGGCTTCATTAACAAATACAAAATGAACCCCGTAATTAACTTTCACATATTGCCTACTAGATTCTTTGCAAACAGAAAATAGAGGATTAAACGGGAAAAGAAGAACATTAAAGGCTTAGAAGCGAATGAAAAACTTAAATACTGCCTTAAAGAAAAAAGACGCTGCGAAGTGGTGTATTATGAGAAATCCAGAATTATCTATAGCTCCAATGCACAGAATATGCAAGAAAGCGGGAGCGAGCAGAGTAAGCGAGGCAGCTGCGAAAGCGCTGGCAAAGGAACTGGACGAAATCGGCATCAAAATAGCTAAAGAAGCTATCGACTATGCCATGCACGCTGGAAGAAAAACAGTTAAGGCAGAAGACATAGAGATAGCATCAAGAAAAGTCTTGGCAAAATAAACATGCTCAACTCCATTTTCTCCGAAAGAGGCACAACGAAAGTAGCCTCTAATTGTTTAGTGAAAAACTTTATATTCCAGATGAAGCTGCAGTAGCTAGAAATTTACCTATAAAAAAGGAAGGATTTGTATGGCATATTTAACTACACAGGGTGGACAACCCGTTCTTATCCTTAAAGAAGGAACATCACGTAAACGAGGAAGAGACGCTCAAACAAACAATATTATGGCTGCCAAAATCATCGCCGAAGTTTTAAGGACCACTTTGGGACCTCGCGGCATGGACAAAATGCTCATTGACAGTCTAGGCGACATAACCATAACCAACGACGGCGCAGCAATACTTGATGAGATAGATGTTCAACATCCAGCCGCAAAGATGATGGTTGAAGTAGCGAAGACTCAGGATGATATGGTGGGCGACGGAACCACCACCGCCGTAATCTTAGCCGGAGAGCTTCTGCGGAAAGGCGAAGAGCTGCTTAACCAGAATATTCACCCAACAATTATTGTGCAAGGATACAGAAAAGCTGTTGAGAAGGCTGTGGAAGCTTTAGACGATTTGGCGATAACCGTTGACATTGATGACCGTGCAACCCTGAAGAAAGTTTCCATGACTTCTATGGGAAGTAAAGCTGTGGGTAATGCTCGTGATCATCTGTCTGACATCACTATTGATGCCGTTAAACTGATAACTGAGAAACGAGGCGAGAAAACAATAGCGGACATTGATAACATTCAGAGAGTTAAGAAAGAGGGAAAGAGCCTCTTCGATACTCAACTTATCAGGGGCATAATTATCGACAAAGAGATCGTTCACGCAGGGATGCCAAAACGGATTGAAAAAGCAAAAATTGCTCTCCTTGATTCTCCTCTGGAGGTGGAGAAAACCGAGTTCTCAGCCGAAATTAGGATACGAGACCCCACTCAGATGCAGGCCTTTTTGGACAAAGAGACAACTATGCTCAAGGAGATGGTTGAAAAGGTCAAAGCCTCAGGCGCAACAGTTCTCTTTTGTCAGAAGGGCATCGACGACTTAGCCCAGCATTTCCTATCAAAAGAGGGCATCATAGCCGCACGACGAGTTAAGCAATCAGACATGGAGAAACTAGCTAGAGCCACTGGAGGCAACGTCATTACAAAGTTAGACGATTTAAAGAGTGAAGACTTGGGAGAAGCAGGAATTGTGGAAGAGCGTAAGGTCGGGGATGACAAAATGATCTTTGTGGAGAAATGCAAAGAACCCCGGTCGGTTGCAGTTCTCATCCGCGCTGGTCTAGAAAGAATGGTGGACGAAGCGGACAGGGCAATGAACGACGCTCTGTCAGTGGTTGCTGATGTCGTCGAAGATAACAAGATCGTTGCTGGCGGAGGAGCAACAGAAAGCGAAATCGCAAAAGTTCTTCGTTCCTTCGCTACAAAGGTTGGCGGTAGGGAACAACTTGCTATAGAAGCGTTCGCTGATTCGCTGGAAATCGTGCCGAAGACGCTGGCTGAAAATGCAGGTCTAGAGTCTATAGACATCCTTGTTGGTTTGAGGGCAGCTCATGAAAAGAAGAATGGCCATCTGATGGGTGTAGACGTTTTCAAGGGCAAGATAGTTAACAGTTACGAGGACGGAGTCGTTGAGCCTCTGAAAGTTAAGGAGCAAGCGCTGAAGTCAGCCACGGAAGTTGCCTCCATGATCTTGAGAATCGACGACGTGATCGCCTCGACGAAACCAAAAGAAGGGCCTCCTCCAGGCGGGATGCCTCCAGAATACTGAGAACCATAACGAAACCTTTTCCTTTTTTCTTCTACTTTTTTTAGTTCATTACGTAATAGTGTGCATTTGTGCAAAAAGTCTCCATGGCTAGTTTTCGGTAGTTGATATAAACGGAACATTGTTCTTGAGGGCTGTAGAAAAATTAATTTGTTTTTCTTGATAACATTCATTTTGGTTCAAGAGACGCTGAACCAGATAGCGTAAAACAGGTTAATGAGTTTAGAATATATGCGCTAAAAGCGTAGCATGTGAGCGGAAAAATAATGGTCCAAAAGATTGATGAGCCTCTTACGTTAGGGGTTGATCTTGGAGGCACCAAAGTTAATGTAGCATTAGTGGATGCTAATGGTCGCCTTTTATTTGCCCATAAATCTCCAATTCACGCCTCAAAGGAACCAGAAAGGGTCATCGCTGACATCCTAACAGCTATAGACAGGCGCCTCAGCAAAACAGGTCAAGAAGCTAAAGCTCTTGGAATCGGCATAGCCGCCCAAGTGGACCTGAAGGGAGTTGTCCATGGTTCTCCAAACTTGGGATGGCGAAACTTTCCATTAAAACAGAAACTGGAGAAACAGATTGGGTTGCCTGTGGTTGTGACTAATGATGTTAATGCAGCTACTTGGGGTGAATGGCGCTACGGCGCAGGAAGAGGCGTAGACAATTTGGCTGTTCTTTTTGTGGGCACTGGTATAGGCGGTGGAATCATAACTGGCGGAAACCTTCTAGCGGGCTGCACTAACAGTGGCGGAGAACTGGGGCACATCACCATTGTCTATGATGGACGAAAATGCCACTGCCCTAACAAGGGTTGTTTGGAAGCCTATGCGGGTGGCTGGGCAATCGCTGAACGCGCCCAAGACGCTGTTAGAACTGCGCCAAAGGAGGGACAGCATCTGGCATCGTTGGCGGGCAGTGTTGAAAAAATAACGGCGGTTACTGTTAGCCGAGCTTATCGGGAAGGCGATTTGCTGGCTCGAAGATTGGTGGAAGATACTGGGCGATACTTATCTGCTGGAGTGGTTAGCATCGTTAACGCCTTCAATCCTTGTCTTCTAGTTCTTGGAGGCGGTGTTATCGAGGGTATTCCTGAGCTGATTCAGATGGTGAAAGATATTACTCGAAATAGGGCATTAGAGGCTGCTGTTGAAAAGTTAGAAATTGTGAAGGCTGCGTTGGGTGTTGATGCAGGGGTAATCGGGGCAGCTGCTTTGGCCCAAGATTCGGTGGATAAAGCTCCGTGAACTCGCCTGTAAACTGTTTTCTGATTCTGTTTACCACCTGCCTTTCTGTGTTGGTAAGCAAAAGGTTAAAGTTCTTCCGTGTAAAAGTTTGTTAGGCGGGGAAGTCAGATGTCTGTCTTAGCTTATGTGTTGGTTACATTAAATCCGGGCACCGAGAAGGATGTACTAAAAAAAATTTCTCACTTAGACGAAGTCACGAGGGTAAGTATGATGTATGGAGAATACGACGCCATCATTAAAGTGTGCACTGGAAATCTGGAACAGTTGAACCGGTTCCTAACAGATAAACTGAGAGTGTTACCTGACATCTTTCAAACAGCCACAGCCACATTAATAGTGGCTAAAACTCACTTGGCGAAACGTTAACTCACAAGTCTCTTTTATACTCAATTTTTTTGTATGACGAGCGAACGGTCGTAAGTGAATAAGAGGAAAACTGCCCTCTAATCAACAAAATTCAACTTATTTTTGATCTATATTCTCTTTTCATAAAGTCTTTTGCGGGTTCAAGAGATAATTATGTGAATGTGATTGGCTTGCGCCTAAAAGCGATGTTGTTTGCCAGCGTTCTGATTCTTGTGGGTCTAGCCTTGTTTTTCTACAGCGCATCTATGACCAGAACAGTAACTCACAGTTTTGCGGTTCCGTCTGCGGTTGCTTCATCAGTATCCGTTTCTGGTGAAGATGCTGCATTAGATTTACATGTTGGAGAAAGCAAAATAGTCACATTTGAAATCAGTAACAATGGAAATTTAGTTGATATGACTGATAATGTTCGAGAACAATGGATGAGGTTCACAATTATAGATGCTGTTGATAGAACAGTATTATCTGATCATTATAGGGTTTTCCAGATGATCGAGAACAAATTTCTTAACGATCAATACCATGACATCTGCACCATATTACTCAGTCACCCAGGAAGTTACAATCCATACTCTGAGGTTCTTATAGAGCTTGTAGTCGGAGTAGGACACAGTAAATGTAACGTTGTGATTGTAGACAAAGGGGATAACGCAATGATTGTTAAGTTTGATGATTGCATTGTAGCTACTACTGAGCAGGTAACACAAGAGGGCATATACTTTGTTGAACAGCAAGCTCCTCAAGTATACTCTAAATGGATTAGCTTTAACTTCAACAAATAACAGAGTTCAACACTTCTATTAGGAGCCTAATAATAGTTCTATATTGAAAAACAGCTTTTTTGAAATAAAGCGATTATCAAGAAAGGGTTTCCAAAAAATTGAAAACTGAAAGGGGTTAGGGGGTCTCAGAAGCCTTTTTCTTCTTGGAGATACTCTCTAAGACGTCTTCTAATATCAGGAAAATTATCTAGTAAAGCTTTAACCACAAGCCAACGGATTTCCTCAGAGTTATCCATATCTTATATTATGTCGTAATACGCTATAAATGTTATGTCTATGCGCTGAACACTATCTTTCTCAGTTTTCACCGTTTTCATTGTAGCATTTTCATTTGGCTAACAAAATTCATATTCGATTCTGCTCTTTCAAATTCTAGTCTACGGGTTAAGCTATGGCTTGAGTATACGTCTTCTAAAATTTTCTTTTCAATAACGTAAGCTCCTGAACTCAAGAGTTTTTCGAGCCCTTCTGCGAAGACATCTATTTTCTCGATGATTTCGTCTTGCCTAAGTGAATAGCGTTTTTCTAAGTGTTTGTAAATAAGGAGTGTGGCTTCGTCTCCAAAGATTTTTCTAAGAACTTTGTCTATGGCTTTTGAGGCTTTGTCCTCACACTTCTGTTTCTGGTTAGTCAGAGTCTGTATTGTAATCCCCAATTAACTATGGTATATTAAGACGTAATAAACGTTGTCGTAGAATTGATGAACAAATATACACATTTCCGAACATCAGCTAATGATTTATACAGAATCTGCAACATTCAACTGTTGAACGGATTCAGGAACCGTTTTACTTTTCTCTGTACACAAATTGTATGCCACAAATTTTCAAGAGCTATCAAAAATCGAAAAATCAGAAGGGGTGGGAAGCGTTTTGAATCATTAAACAGCTTTTTCAGAAAAATTGGTTTCAGGTGTTTAGGATGTCTGGTCTGTCGCTTGCGATGCCATCAACGCCTTTTTTCCTGTATTCAGCAACCTCTTCTTCTCTGTTGATGGTCCAGACGATCACCTTTAAGCCCTTTTCATGAGCCTTCCTGACGTTGGCGGAGTGAGTGAACCGATACAGCGGAAGCAGATACTCAGCTTTCAGCGTTAAGGCTGCCTGTATGGGGTTCTTGTGTCTCACGTAAATCAAGCCAGTCGCCACCTCATCATTTAACTCTCTAACTTTCCTGAGGGCATCTTCATGGAAAGAAACGATTATCACGTTCTCCAAAAGCCCTTTTTCACGAATCAAACCTAGAACCTTCTCTTCGATTCCGGTTTCCTTGAGTTCCACGAGAATCTTCACCCGCTTACCCACGAACTCCAGCACCTCTTCCAAGGTAGGTATCTGTTCACCCTTCTCAGTAACGAATTTTTTAATCTCCTCCAAAGTAAAATCGTTAACCGAGCCGCTGCCGTCTGTGGTCTTGTCCACATCAGAGTTGTGGATAACAACGATCTCGTTGTCCTTTGTTTTTCTGACATCCAGTTCCACGGCGTCAACTCCAAGCTCAATAGCGCGTTTAAAGCTGCGTAACGTGTTCTCTGGCTCGTAAGCTTTTGCTCCCCTGTGACCTATTTTTAACAAGATTTTCACACCAGCACCTAACTCTGTAGGCGCTTCAAGATTATGTACGGGAAACATAAATGAAATTTGCTACACTCTCGGATTTTCTGATTGTTACAGTATCTTCGGCTCTTAATTCAATGAAATCCTTGTTGTTGTCTGCCAAGAGCCATGCAGGTCCTCTACTGATAACTATCTTCACTATGGAATCTTCTGGAACCACGAAGCCCTTCATCTTACCGTTGTGCAGATTGTTGAATGATACTCCGATGCCTTTCTCGAATCTTTTTCCCCCTGTTGCTTCGTAGTATCCTGTGGAACCGAAAGATGTGGCAACGATGACGCCGTCACCAATCAAGTCTTTGTAATCTTTTCCGTCAACAGAGAGGGAGAATCTCACGGCGTAGATCGGCAGCTTAGGGTGAACCTGAATCTCGTTTAACCCAACAAGCTTTTTGCCTTTAGCTTCTGTCTCCAATTTCATCTTCTTATGTAAACAGTAGTTGCCTTCCCTAATAAGTCTTGATTATCAGCTTCGGAACCTCAGGAAAAGTTCTTTCGCTGAATAAGACGGTGCCGTCTCCACCGAAACAGACGATAAAATCAGGGTTCCTCTCAACAACCTTGAAGCCCTCTGCAACCAAAAGACTATTGATCTTCGAAGTATCCTGCCGAGAAACCACTAGAACCCTTTCCAGCTTCTTTGGTGCCCCTGACAAGTTGCCAACCATGGTTTACCAGCCCACCTTAACGGTTCTATACATCGAGACTAAAAAAGCTGTATGTGCTCTGTAAAAATGTTTATGGAGCAGTTCTAATTGTATAGGATTTCTGGCAGTCTTCTTCGCAAAACTAGGGCGATGGGAATTCCTACAAGTCCTCCTATGCCGATTTGAGCTATGTTTGCTGGAACTTCTGCCAATGCTCCGCCTATGCCCCACAGATATAATTCGACTAGGAAGTAGCCAATAACCATTTCAGTTCCAGCCACAACAACGGCGAGAATATCACGATAAACCTTTTTCTTGTTCGTAACCAAGCTTGCAAGTAACCCTTCTAAACCTTTGATGACCAGCGTTGGAATTGCAAATATTGGGAATCCTATAATGTCTGCTATTGCTGACCCTAATCCTCCTGCAACACCGCCTATAAGTGGGTTGAAAGTTAGCGCGGCAACAAAAATCATGACATCTCCAACGTTGAAGTATCCGCCCATGGGGTTGGGAATCCGGATGATTAGAGTTCCTACAGCGACCAGTGCGGTCATAACCACGATTAGAGAAATCTGGATTACAGCCTTTTCTTTCTTAGCCATGTGACCCACTTAGATAGTATAGTTACAACTTTACTATTAAAAACTTCTGGTTCAAAGCAACGTTTTCAGTTCATCCATGGCAACTAAAGCTCTTCTTCCGCGCTCCGTAATCCTGAAGTATTTTCGTCCCTCTTTCTTGTAGGAAGTTACGGCTCCTCTCCTAGAAAGATCGTTCAGATGCTGATAGATGGCGGCTCGGGTCATGGTCTTACCAATTTTCTTCCACAAATCATAACCATACGCGTCTTCACGGCTCAAAATCCGCAAAATCTTCTCTTTCGTACTCAACTCCAAACCAACCCCAGCAGTCTTACGTTTCTTCGCCAAGGCTTGAAGCACATCCGTCGCCTTCAAACCACTTCCCGTTATAAGACACATAACCGATTCTCCCGTATCAACCACGCCCTGATTCACCAGTTTTTTGAGGGCTGCAGTCGTAGCTGAACTGGACGGCTCAGCAAAGATTCCCTCAAGCCTAGCTATCTCCTGTTCAGCGGCGAAAATCTCGGAATCCTGAACCGTAACAGCCACACCTCCCGAATCTTTTATGGCACGAAGAGCATTTCTTCCGTTCACAGGGTTGCGCACAAATATCCCCAAAGCATGGGTGTAAGGCTCAGAAACATCAACTGGAGCGGATTCATCATTCTCAAGGGCTTCGACTATGGGTGCACAGCCACTAGCCTGAACCCCAATCATCCTCGGAATCTTGTCGATCTTTTTTAGGGCTTGCAGGTCCTTGAAGCCTTTCCACAGGGAATAGATTGTTCCGCCGCTTCCCATCGAAACAACGAAGCAGTCAGGAACCCCGAACTGCTCCACAACCTCAAAACTGATTGTTTTCTCCGCTTCAACAGTCAGGGGATTGAATTCTGCGGTGGCTTGATACCAGCCTGTCTCCTTCGCCAAGGACTCCGCTCGAAGATTGGATTCGTCAACAGTCTCTCCATGTTCCTCAATTATTGCATCATAGATCATCATCTGCGCCAATTTACCCACATCAACCATTTTCGGAACAATAACATTGCAGGTTAATCCAGATTTGGCGCAGTAAGCAGCCATAGAGGCTCCCATGTTCCCGTTAGAAGCGCAAATCACGGAATCATGCCCATAATCCAGAGCGTTTGAAACCATCAAAGCTGCACACCTGTCCCTGAAGGAGTTCGTCGGATTTCGAGTTTCATCCTTCAGATACAAGTCCTTTAACCCAATTTCTTTGGCTAGTCGTTCAGCCTTGTGCAGGGGTGTCCCTCCTTCTCCCATAGTCACCACGTTTCTGACCACCGGCAAATAGGGTTTGAATTTCCAAAACGTTAAGGGCTCAGGGAGAACAGCATCTTTCAGCTGCTCAAAATCATAAGTGTAATCGAGGAGACCTCCACACTTTTCGCACCTATGTTTTGGGGGATAAGGCGAGAAATGAGACAAACATTGGCTGCACTGCAGAACAGACATATCAGATTGAACTCCGTCCTAATGAAAAGACGGTTTTCCAGCTTTTATCGGTTGCCTAGAAACATTTCAGAGAAAACTGGAGCAAATTAATGGCAAACAGAAAACGGCTGTCTCAGGACAACATAATCAAAAAGGCTTAATTAGTAACTGGCAACTCCTTTTTTCTCTGAATAATCATACCATTTCCAAAGTTTCTCGATCGCCTTCTCAGAATATCCCTGTTGTTTCAGCAGAATATTAAAGGAATTTTTTGCTTTCATCTGAAGGCTTCCAAACTATATAGAATACATATATGAATATAAAAAAGACTTGCGAATTCAGAATCCAGTTTTTGTAGATGTGTACGACATAGATACAGTTACATGATACGTTTGCCACCAGTATTCTTTAATTCTTCAACAAGAATCCATTGCCAAGCACTATGAACCTTAGGCAGAGGTTAATTAGCCCCATTTCTTAAGAAAGTTTTCTGCTGTTGTTCTCAATTTTTTCCGTGGACTATCAAGATGCACTTTAACAAAGGAGATCACTCGTTCTTTCTGGTCAATTCTGTCAAAAAACAAGTCCAGAGTTTTGATGGCATGTTGAGTGATAACTCTTTTGCATTCTTCGGTCAGATGAGGGCCTGTGGAAATGTCTTGAACTTTCAGCATTTCCTCTGTAATCTTTGGTATGAGATAGGGTTTTACTAGGGCAATCTTGCCGGAATTGCCGACAACATTAGTCACCGTAACCATGTAATTGTTATCTAAAAAGCTGTAATACTTATCAAAAATGGCATCGAACTTCTTGTCTGTGTCAACTCGGGTTAGATTTGCAATTATGGCAAAGGCATTCCAAGTTAGGATTCGGTATTTGCTATCTAACAGATCAATGAATGAATCAAAGTAGGGATACAGTTTCTCCGGATGTTCTTCGCTTAAATCCATTAATACTTTTGCGCAACCGTATCTAATAGCGGCTTTTGAAGAATCAACACCCTTAAGCAGGAAAGGAATTAGGCTAAAATCTTGTTTGGCCCTCTTGAGGAGTTCTTCTTTCGTCATTGACTTATCCACAAGAGCCTCAGTTAACTGAGAAAAATCATCGTTTTTACCCATTCCCTTTTCTCCTATTTTGTGGGAGTTCTGTAAGTGATCAAAAAAGTGGTAATTTTTGTATATAAGAATTCTTTCATTCAAGAGTGTAAAAGACAAAGAGAATGTTGAAATTATCGAGTTGTATGCTGGAGAAATGGAATTCAATGAGTTAGCTCAGAAGCTTGGAAGGTCCACACGCACACCTTACACTCACGTTCACCGACATAATGATGCTGTGAAGCGAAGTGGTCTCTGTGCTCTGTCGAAGAGCTGGATGAGAATTTGAGAATAAACAGGTGTTCACGCCAAAACTGGAGATGTCTCCCGCCAACTCCTCTCTCTTTTTTCAGTATAAGGCGCTGTTTTGCAGTTGTTTGTATCCAGATTTTCTAAGTTTTGCATATGGAGTATGATGACGTTTGTATCGTATGGCTGCATATTAACTGTTGTGTACGTTCTTATTTATCGCAAATTTTAATAATTCAAAAAAAATATTTTTCATTATGAAGTACGAAAATAAGAAGATTGCAGGTTTGTTACTAATTATTGGGGGTATCCAATGCATTCTGGCGATAACCATAGCAGAAGCACTCTATCCAGGCTATAGTATTTCCGAGAATTGGATAAGTGACTTGGGCGTCGGTCCCTCTGCTCTCATCTTCAACTCGTCGATATTCTTGTTAGGTGTGTTAGGAGTCGCTGCCACGTACTTTATTCAACGAGTATCCAATTCCAAAGTTCTTCCCATTCTATATACCATAGCAAGTGTCGGCGCAATGGGTGTCGGATTGTTTACAGAAGATGTTTTGGTGTTACACGCTATCTTTTCTTTGATAACCTTCATATTTGCAGGGCTATCCGCTATCATATCCTACAAAATGCAGAAACCACCTCTCTCCTACCTCTCTGTCATGTTGGGGGCCTTTGCACTCTTGGCGATTGTTTTTACATTTTCGGGAACCTATCTGGGATTAGGGAAGGGAGGAATGGAACGAATGATTGCCTATCCGGTTCTGCTCTGGGTAGTTGGCTTCGGCGGGTATCTGATAGGCTCTTCCAGTGATATATCTGAAGCATCAAAATTATAGCCGCCAACCTATTTCTAAAAAATTTGCTTCGCAAAACCTCATAGATAGCGTAAGCATAATTAGCTTAATATCCCGCGGATAAAACAGACTAATTTTTTAACATAGGTGGTGCGGGGAGTGGGATTCGAACCCACGAACCCCTACGGGACAGCCTTAAGCAAAAAATTGCTTTATCAATTGACTGGAAGCATTTTTATGATGTTATTTCATCCCCGTGCATATACATGACCCGCAACTGAAGGATTGCGGAAGATAGCATCAACCTACTTACAGGAATTCTGTGTGTCTGCTTGTGAAAATTTTGAAGGCTGCAAAGCTGAGGAGGAAACAGGTTGCGGATGCTATGAATGTGTACGAGAAATCAAAGTTTTCTGCTATTATTGGTCCACTTAAGCATCCGATGGCGCTGCCTGCTCCTAGTAACGCGGTGAATAAGCCTGTTTTGCCTCGTGGAATCACTTCCATGGAGAGTGAAAGCACGGAGACCGAATATAAAGCGTAGACGAATCCACTAAGAGCTAAGACGATAATGGACAGCAGTATTGCCCAAGTGTATGATAAGTATCCTACAAACAGTAACGCGAAGACCAGTATACCTCGAAGCAGAGAGACCCGTGTTGTTGTCGATGTTTCTTTTACGTTATCATGGTTTCTCTTCATCAGAACATATCCTATGAGGCAACCTGAAGAATTGATTAGAAACAGCGCAAATATTGTGCTTGTTGGAAGAGCCAAACTCTGAGCAAAGAAAATCGGCAACGGAGTAAAAAACATGCTTGTTGCAAGGGAGAAGAACATTAGACCAAAACATAGAGCATATACATTCTCTCGGTTAAGTTCGCCTGAATCATGCTGGTTAAAATTCAGTCTTGCCAGCAGCTCTACGCCTCTTTGAACCAAACTGAATGACCGTTCTATGGTAACCATTCCCCTCTCGAAAATTAATGCTGGGTCATTCACGAAAATTGCTGATAATATGAAAGACGCAATACTCAGGGCGATGCAAATAGTTAGTAAAGTAGCACTGCTGAATCCCCAGAGTGTTAATAGGAAACCCAGAAACAGTCCTGCAACCCATCCAAACTCAGTCAAGGCAGCATAGAAGGCAAAGCCGCGTTTCCAGTCTCTGTGAGAATAGTTTTCGGCAATCAGCACGTTTTTTGAGGGCTCATAAGCAACCTGAAAAACAACAATGAACGCGTATACAATTCCGAGCAATAGCAAATCGGTTGTTAAAGAAAATAGATACAACAGCAAAGTTACAGATGCAAAAGACAGCAGTATAAAGAACCGGTAACGCCGCGTAGCGTCACAAAGATAACCCCAAAGAAAAGAGAAAGGAATCGCAATAAACGTAGCCATAGACGCGATTAAACCCCAAACCGACAAATTGCCTCCACTGATAACCTGAGTGATATAGAGGGGCAACAGAACCGACAACAGTCCAAAAGAGATTTTGTGGAAGATAAAGCCTATGAACAAACGCATAGCAAGAGTTCAACTGAGGAGCCAAAGAAAAAGCTTTCTCCACGAATTATCCGAAAACAGAAAAGGTCACTGATACATGGTGCGGGGAGTGGGATTCGAACCCACGAACCCCTACGGGACAGCCGCCTCAGGGCTGCGCCTTTGACCTGGCTTGGCAACCCCCGCTTCCTA
>SMTZ1_10001311_pt1 | contig 26880 bp, 25 predicted proteins | sample DeeMarSWOR136_30_FD_25667 | JGI IMG/M metagenome (IMG submission 25667)
GTGTCGGGATAGCGGCTGCTGTCGGGCTCGATGAGATTGGTGAGGTTCTGCCTGTTGGAGAAATCCCAGGTGGTGCCATCCTCCGACTCGATCAGGATGACGTTGTTGTTCGTCTGGGAGACCAGATATCCCTCGTAGGGTCCCAGATTCAACAGGTCGAATGCTGACTGTGTGTAGGCTATGCCCACCTTGTTGGAGACGGGCGAGGCGGCCACACACTGGGAGATGGTGGAGATTGTGTCAACGACCTCAAAAGTGGTGTAGCTATAGCCGCCATCCTCGGATCTGGCGTAGGCGATGACCTGGTAGACCACCGCTTCCTCGGTTTCACAGGAGACGACGTGGATGAAATCCTGATTGTCAACGGTTATGTGAGGCCAGATTAGCGGGTCTATTGGGGGTTCCAGGTTGTCTATTGTGAAGGCCTGAAAGGCTCCGGAGCCCTCCATGAAGTCAAAGGCCACCTCGGTGAGCCAATCAGAAGTTGCGGTGGCCATGGAATGATAACTGATGACGCCCTGTCCGCCCATGGTACCATGCGCCTCGCTAAAAACCGAACAGGTGGTGTATCCAGCGCGGTTACCCTGATCCAGGGGACCAAAACCCACGCCTGGCCAGGAGAGGTCACCGATGGTGGGATTATAGTAATTGTAAAAGATATGCCGATCAGTTGCCGTGGCCTGATAGCCGTTCATCCAGCAAAAATGTACGCCTCCGCTAGGGCTCAAGGCGACCATCTTATCGCAGGTGCCGTTATGCTGATAATCATACCAGGTGGTTCCCAGAGTAAATGTTTGTCCAAGGCTTTTCGAAGGTTCAGCAGGTTTAATATATGGTACTGAGCTGGTGGCTGGTGGTAGGGGAGTGTTCGGCCCGATGAGGGGTCTGGCAATCTCAAGTTGCGGCTCTAACCAAGTGACTGTGGCCAGGGAGGAACTCCCCAAGACGACCATAAGAATGGCCGATATTAAAAGAACGTGTACTTCTTTCCTTCGCATGATTTTGCCCCCTATAGATAGTCCGACCTCTCAAATCACTACAAATTGCCTCTGGCTTCACGTCAGGGCATAGAACTCTTGTCAGAGCATCACCTCCTATTCAAGATAGGCCTGAATCAAGCCGTTAAGCATAATACGGACGTAATGACACCTTAGTTTATTGAGGCTACGAATTTGCAAAATACCAAAAAGCCAATCAAATGTCAATAAAAAAATTTGCAGTGAGCTTTTCGTCTCTTGAAGTCTCACCTCTCGTTCGTTTCAAGCGGCCCATCAAAGACGCGGGGAACTATTCTCCACGGGCAAAAAAAGCTTGACTTCCCAGGAAGTTTTATGTACAATTTAATTTCAAATTCCGTTTTGTTGAAACCTTACTGATAGATAAGCTCTTCTAGGGATGTAGGCGAGTTTTTCTCACCGAGGTAGAAGTCTTCAAAACCAGAAAAGTTGAGGGAGAAGTTTTACAGGAGGGGGATTATGTTAGCAGCATGGAAGACCGTGCGCAGGATTGCCTGTTTCAGCGTGGGCCTTATGGTTTTGTTATCGAATCTGTCCTTAGCCTCGATGCCACAATATGTACCGGGGCAAATCATCGTCCAGTTCACTCCAGAGGTTGGCAAGATAACTATCCAGCAGCGAGAAGGACTATCCTCTGTGGGCATCACCTCTCTGGACCAGAAAATGGAACAATATGGGGTCTCTGGTATTCGCCAGATTTTTCCACATAAAAAATCTGAGCTGGCCTTGATCTACCAATTTGATTTCGATCCCCAATACGATGCCATGGAGGTGGCCAGAGACTTTGCTGGAGACGAGCATCTGCGATACGCAGAGCCCCGCCGTATTCGCCAGTTGTGCGACGCGCCCAATGATTTATACTTTCTGCAGGGGTGGCAGTGGTATCTCGATAGGGTACGGGGTCCGGAGGCGTGGGATATCGCCCATGGGGACAGCACGGTGATCATCGGGATTGTGGACACGGGCGTGGACTGGGATCATCCGGACCTGGTGGACAACATCTGGTTTAATTCTGGGGAGGATGCCAATGGGGATGGTGTCATCACGGCCATTGATTGGAACAGCGTGGACGACGACGGCAACGGTTTTGTCGATGACTGGCATGGTTGGGATTTTGGGGGGACAGCCATCGCCGACAACAATCCCAATGAGGATGAGCCCGTACATGCACGTCGCTGGGATTGCCGCGGCGGTGACCCACAACGAAGTGGGAGTTGCCGGCATGTCCTGGAACTGCACCATCATGCCGGTGAAGATCTCTCACACCCCATACGATGGCATTCATTTTGGCTTTGAGGGGATTCAGTATGCCATCGACAACGGGGCCGACGTTATCAACCTTAGTTGGGGAGGCACCGGATTCGACCCATTCGAGCAGATGGTCATCGACAGCGCCTTTGAAAAGGGGGTCATCGTTGTGGCCTCCGCTGGGAATGATCCCCCCTGCTCGCCCCCAGACACCTGTCCACCTCACTATCCGTCTGGATACAATCACGTTGTCTCTGTGGCCGCTACCAACCAGAGCGACCGGGCCGCCAGCTGGACCTATTACGGAAGCACGGTGGATGTCGCCGCCCCCGGCGTGAGCATCTGGAACACCTGGTGGAATGATACGTACTCCTTTCTTCAGGGAACCAGCATGTCCTCCCCTGTTGTGGCTGGAGTTGCCGGTTTGCTCAAGTCGGTGGACCCCGATATAACCAGCGACGAGTTCGAGGCCAAGATGTGGCACACCTCTGATAACATCGACCACCTCAACCCAGCCTATGTGGGCTGGCTGGGTGGTGGACGGGTGAACGCATATCGGGCCTTATTAAGCGTGATAGAGCCCCTTCTGGCGGTGGATCGAGAAACGTCCGTGGAGGACTCCGGGGGCAACCAGGATGGGCGAGCTGATCCCGGTGAAACGGTGGATTGGATTATCACCTTGGATAATGCCCCTACCTGGCAGTTGGCTCAGGACGTGGGGGTGAAGGTCACCACGCCGGATGAGACCATCACGTTCCAGGTGGATTCCACGGCGTTTGGCGACATCCCTGAGGGGACAAGTGCGAGCAACGCCAGTAATCCCTTCGAGTTTTCCGTATCAGACACCGCCGAGGCTCACTGGGCTATGTTCTACTTTCAAATAGCGGCCAACAGTGGTGCTTATATGGCCATCGACAGCCTGGAGATGATGATCGGTCGTCCCGAGATCCTGGTGGTAGACGATGACGGTGGTGATGATGTGGAGGAGGCCTATTGGCGGGACCTGGAAAGCCTATCTGTGGTGTTCGACACATGGAATGTGGCCAAGAGTGGAAAGATCGGCGCCGTGGAGTTGGCTCCTTATCGTGTTGTCATATGGTTAACGGGAGCACAGGAGCAAGCAACCTTAACGGCAGATGATCGAAATAGTTTGGCCGCCTTTTTGGATCTTGGGGACCGGAGCCTCTTTCTCACTGGCCAAAATATAGGTGACGAGGTCGGGGGGGAGGCTTTCTTCAGCGACTATCTTCACGTCTCACACGTGGCCGATACGGTTTTCGGTTTTCCCGTTCTGGAGGGAGTGCCGGGCGATACCATCAGTGGTGACACGGAGCTGTTGATCGTGGGAGCCGAGCCTCAAAATTCTCCCAGTGCTGTGCAGGCCCTGGCGGGAGCTGTCGATATCTACAGTTATAAAGACGAGCCTCAGGGGCACGTGGCCGCCACTCGGTTTGAGTCTCCCAAGGGATACAAGGTGGTCTATTTTGCCTTCGGGTTCGAGGGGATCAGGGGGACCAGTGGGTACAGTGACAGTTGGTTTGTGTTAGAGCGGATTTTAAACTGGTTTGATGTGCAGACGGAATTTACGGACGTCAGTGAGAGCGAGGAAACCGTTGAGGGCCTTCCCCGCAGTTATAGTCTTTATCAGAATTATCCCAATCCCTTCAACGCCGAGACGGTCATCACTTATCAGCTTCCCAACGGTGTGGGTCCTCAGCTGATCACCTTGCGAATCTATAATATTTTGGGGCAGGAGGTACGGACCTTGGTGAGGGAAGTTCAGGGAGTGGGAACGTACCGTGTTCGTTGGGACGGCCGTGATCAGCGCGGGGAGGAAGTGTCCACCGCGGTCTACTTTTATCGGTTGGAGTCTGGGGACTTCTCTCTTATCAAGAAGATGGTGCTGTTGAAGTAGGAAAGTGGAGAGAAAGTCTATCCACAATGTCTTTGGGGAGGCTTCTCGGTAAGCCTCCCCAGTGTTTTAGGGCCTATAGAATTCAATCGTGTCGCTGGAGACGGTGGGAAAAACAGCTGAAGCTTTCACCATGCTGCCCGAATAACCTGTTTCTTATCTCATCCAAAAAATACTTGACAAGAACCCCGGTCGATGTTATTTTGCCTTTTGAAATAAAGTCTTAGCCAAAGGTACGATTTGACGACGGGGGGGTTCTATGGAAAATAGGGCATCTTCGAAGGAAGGTGCATGGTTGAAATTGCTGAAGTGAAAGTAACTATCTATTCACCCCGTCCGAGGGAGGATCGGTTAGATGGTTGAGCTGTTTATTAAGGGTGGTCCTTTCATGTGGCCTTTGCTTTTCGCGCTTATCGTCGGCATTGCCGTGGCTATCGTGAAATTTTGGACCCTAACGAGAGCCTCTATAAACACTCGTAAGTTTTTGGCCAAAATTAAGGGAGCTTTGAGCACGGGCGGCATTGACGGAGCTACGGAGATTTGTGTGAATACCCGCGGTCCGGTGGCCTCCATCTTTCATGCCGGACTCCTTCGCGCTGGCCGAGGGGTAGAGTATGTGGAAAAGGCCATTGAGGGCGCAGCCACTATCGAGATGGCCTTTCTGGAGCGCGGCATGGTCTGGCTGGCCACTGTGGCCAATATCGCACCCCTGTTGGGATTTTTGGGAACGGTGAGCGGGATGATCAAAGCGTTCACGGCCATCGCCATGGCGGGGGATATCGAACCCTCCTTGGTGGCATCGGGAATTTCTGAAGCGTTGATCACCACCGCTACAGGGTTGGCCATCGCCATCCCCATTCAGGCTTTACATAACTTTTTCGTCTCTAGGATCGATAAGCTGATCATCGAGATGGAGGAAAGTTCCTCCGATCTGGTGGATACCCTAACCGAGATTGAGCAACATGCGGCGGCTCCAGCTGCAGCGAGGAGCTGAGGTCGATGAAAATACAGAGAAGAATTCGGGCCAGCGAGGAAATCCCCACTTGCTCCATGGCTGACATCGCCTTTCTGCTCATCATTTTCTTTCTGGTCACGACTACCATGTCTATGGAGAGAGGTCTGGGCTTGCAATTGCCAGCTCTGGGACAGGGTAAAAAAGTTCCCAAGAAAAACCTTATGCACATCTGGATCAACGCATCCAATGAGGTGGCCATCGGGGGTGAGATCACTGCCATTGGCGAGATCGAGAGCATCATTCGCCAGAGGCTGGTTGAGAATCCAAACCTGATCGTCTCGGTCAAGACCGACCCGGCGGCTCAATATAAAACCATGATCGATGTCTTGGACGAGCTGAAGTTGGCGGAGGCCCCGCGGATCTCATTAGCCTCTCCCGACTAGCTGTATGTGGGGGGCGTTTCATGAAATTCTTACGTAAATCAAAGATCAGGGAGCTCATTCCCACCAGCTCCATGGCCGATATTGCGTTTCTTTTATTGATCTTTTTCATGGTGACTACCGTCTTCCGCATCTATCACGGACTGGACGTCCTGTTACCACGAGCCGAGGCTACCCAAAAGATCGAGACAAAGAGGAATCTGTGCCATGTTTGGGTGAACACCAAGGGCCAGATTTCCATTGACGACATGCTGGTAGAGGTGCCCCTGGTTTACCCGGTGGTGCTGGAAAAGATGCGCGACAATCCACGGATTATCGTTTCATTAAAGGCAGACCAGAATGCCAGATTTGGGGTCTTGTCCGACGTGATGGAGGAGCTGAAGAGAGCCCAGGCGCTGCGAGTGAATTTCGCCACAGATAGAGAGATGAAGTGAGGTGAAAGGCCATGGTTCATAAAAATCCCAAAGTGAATCTGAGAAGTCAATATAAGGAGGTCTTCGAAAAGGCTTTGATCCTCTCTCTGGCGCTCCATCTGTTCGTCTTTCTCACCTACACGAGGGTAGAGGTTAAGCCTTACGAGACGATAGCCAAGCAGGTGGTCGTTGAAGTTCAGGATATACCTGAGACTCAACAGGTTAAGAAACTCCCTCCGCCTCCCAGGCCCGCCGTGCCCATCGAATCAGAGAGCGAGGACCTTCCCGAGGATGTGACCATCGAAACCACGGACTTGCGCGTGGATGTGGCCCCGCCACCTCCACCCCCTCCCATGGCTGATGAGTTTGTGGCCTACGACACACCTCCCAAGCTGATTAAACTAGTGAAGCCCAAATATCCGGATATCGCCAGAAAGGCGGGGATCGAGGGAATGGTTATCCTGAAGATCCTGGTGGATGTGGATGGCAAAGTGATCGACGCTAAAGTTCTCAAATCCCTAGGCAACGTCGGCTGCGATGAGGCAGCTATTGAGGCCGCCAAGAAGTGTCAGTTTGAGCCGGCCTTGCAGCGCGACAAACCAGTGAGGGTGTGGGTCAGCTACCCGGTGAGGTTCGTTCTCAAGGATGCCCAGTAGGGGATGTGATATCTTCAATATATATCGGCGATTCTCAGATGAGAAGAGGCAGTGGTGTTTACCCTGCCTTTTTCTTTATGAAAAACTGAAACTTTCTGGTTTTTCAAACGTTAAACTGAATACGTGAGCTCATATTTTGACCCTCATAGGAGGAAAGGCTATGGATGATGAAGAGAGAGCTGTCGAAGGCCAAGAGCCGGCAGAGAAGTTAGGACCAACGGAGCAACCCCGTACCATGAACGGTTTCCAGCGAGTGTGGGGGACGCTCTTTGAACCCAGCAAGGTCTTTGCCTCATTGAACCAAAAGCCCACATGGCTCCTACCAGTGATCATCCTGATCGTTCTCGTCATGGTCACCAGCATTGTCACAAGACCTTTGCAGATTCAGGAACAGATTCATAGAATCGAGGAGAACGAGAGGTTGACTCCAGAGCAGAAGGAGCGGTTCAGCGAGATGGTTCATGAGCGAGCGAACCAGCCGGTTTGGAAGGTTTTCGGATACATCATGCCTGTGGTGGGCGTCTTCATATACGTCATGCTGCTCACCGCCATCTGGTATTTTGGAGGAAACGTTCTGTTAGGCGGTGACGCGACTTTCAAAAAGGTTCTCAGCATTTTCAGTTATTCGACTCTCGTAGCCATTCCTGGAACCATCGTTAAGGTGCCTTTGATGTTGGCCAAAAAGACCGTTCATGTGCAGACCAGCTTAGCCGCTCTGATGCCATCGGGAAGCGACGACAGTGTGCTTTTTAAAATCCTTGCTAAGTTTGACATATTCAACATCTGGCAATATATTCTGTTTGCCATGGGATTGGCCATTATCTACAAATTCACAGTGAAAAAATCTGCTGGCTTGGTCATCGCTTTTTATGGGATATGGATTATCATCAGCGTTAGCTTCAGTGTTCTGACTAAAGGGCGATTTGCGTTTGGATAATCACCGCGAGAAAGGGACATGCGCAGGAATGAATAGGATGGAAAATACTCTATGAATAGCCTCGAGGATGGTGATGTGATGAAGGTTAAAACCGAATTCATGCTGGGTCTTCTGTTTTTGAACATCTTTTTTATGGCAGGGATTTGGGTTCCAGTAAGAGCAGAGGAACATCCCACCTCTGCCGTTCGGACGCTGACGGTGGAGGAGTGCATCTCCATCGCTTTGAAGTACAACGCCGACGCCGTGATAGCAGAGAAAAACATGCAATCAGCGGCTGCGGGAGTGAAGGGGTCGGTAGCCAACTTCCTCCCTCAACTGGACGCCAGATCATCTTACACACGCTCACCAGTTGAGACATTCACAGATCCCATCACAGGCCTCACCCGGGAGGAAGACCCTGATTGGTATACAGTTACCTTTAGCCTCAGTCAATCTTTGTACCGAGGGGGTTACAACCTGGCCAATCTCTCCTATGCCCGTGCGGGGCACCAAAAGGCCAAAGATAGTCATGAGCAAACTAAGCAATCGCTGGCCTTGGAAGTCAAGTTGCGGTATTTCGACCTCCTAAAGGCCATGCGGTTATTGCAGGTGGCCGAAGAGCAGGTGCGCAGTTCACAGGAGCAGGTGAAGCTGGAGGAGAGTCTTTACCAGATCGGGGCAACGACAAAAGCCAATTTGCTGCGGGCCCAGGTAAAACTGGGAGCAGACAGGCTCAGCCACATCTCGGCTCGCAATAGTCTGAGTATTGCTCGGGCTAATGTAAATGACATTCTGGGCTGGCCTCTGGATACCCCATTTGAGCTGGTCGATAACCTCACCGTGGAGAGAGCAGTAATTGACTTAGCAACCCTCATTGAGAAAGCCATAGGTAATCATCCTTCGGTCCGAAGAGCCGAGGCTCAGCGCCGACAAGCCAAGGCCTCCCTGGGGATGGCCAAAAGCGGCCGGATGCCCTCTCTTTCAGCTAGTGGCAGCTACTCCTGGGGCGACAGCGACCGACCAAAGAATCTGGAGGACTGGAAGGATAACGATTCCTGGAGGATCGGTCTATCCCTTAATGTGCCCATTTTCGATGGCTTCTCCACAAAATCCAACATCCGCCAGGCCCGGCTAAACTTGACCATAGCTCAGGAGGAGTTGGAGCAGGCCAAACGGGATGTCGCCCTTGCCGTCAAGCAGGCCTATTTGAATGTGATCGAGGCGGAGGAGCGGATAGAGGTCACCGAGGAAAGCCTGGCGTTGGCGGAGGAAGAAAGACGGTTGGCCGAGGAGAGGTATCGGCTGGGAGCTAGCTTTTTGTTGGAGCTGATAGATTCTCAGGTGGCTTACTCCACTGCTCAGACAAATAATATCTCCGCCCTGTATGACTACCAACTTGCCCTCGCGCAATTAGAACATTCTGTTGGTAATCCCATTGCTCCTTGAGTAGGAGGTTTGTGCATGGCCACAAAAAAGAAAAAGGTGATCAGCGGCCTCGCCGTCGCCCTTGTTGTGATCGTTATCATCGTGCTCAATTTGGTAAGGAGCTCTGAGAAGGCCATCCAAGTTCAGGCCGAGGAGGTCAACAGGGGTAAGATCACCTCCACCGTTTCCGCCGCCGGCAAAGTGCAGCCTGAGACGGAAGTGGACATCAGCGCCAACGTCAGCGGGAAAATCGTCCGACTGGGAGTGAAGGAAGGACAGCGGGTGGAACAGGGTCAGTTCTTAGTCCAACTGGACCGCAACCGCTACCAGGCCTTGGTGGATCAGGCACAGGCACAGCTCACCTCGGCGGAGGCTCGTCTCGTCGAGGCGGAGGCCGAATATCGCAGGGTCAAGGAGCTATTCGACGCAAATCTAGCCTCTGAGGCGGACCTGGAGGCGGCCAAGGCACGAAGAGACGTGGACAAAGCGAACCACGGCGCCGCCAAGGCATATCTGGATAAGGCGCGGGATGATCTTTCCAAGACCACCATCCTCTCGCCCATGGCGGGAACAGTCTCACAACTCAACTCAGAAGAGGGCGAGGTGGTCCTGGGGACGGAGCAATTTTCCGGAACGGTGATTATGACCGTCGCCGACCTTTCCCAGATGGAGGTGGAGACCGATGTGGATGAGACGGACATCGTGGATGTGCGAGTGGGCCAGGCGGCCAAGATAGAGGTGGATGCTCTCCCGGATACGGTGCTCGAGGGGAAAGTCACAGAGATCGCCAACACGGCCTTCACCCTTGGCCGCGGCACCCAGGAAGAGGTGACCAACTTCAAAGTGAAGGTGGCCATTCTCGACGATATTTCCAGCCTCAGACCCGGGATGTCAGCCACCGTTGACATCGAAACAGCGTCCTACGAGGATGTTCTGTACGTACCCATCCAGTGCGTGGTGATGCGTTCACCGAAGGCTGAGAAAGGCGAAAAAGAAGAGAAGGACGAAAAAGAAGAGAAGAGCAAAAAAGAGGAAGAAGGGGCATCGGAAGAGGGGACTGGCGACACCGGGGAGCCCACCGAACCCGACTCGGGAGATCGGGAAGACAAAAAGGAGGAGGAACGGGCACCCATCGAAGTGGTCTTCGTGGTGGAAGATGATGCCGCCAAGATGGTGCCGGTCAAGACCGGCATCAGCAGTGACACGGATACAGAGATCCTTTCCGGCTTGGAGGGAGGAGAGATGATCGTCACCGGGAGCTATCGAGCCCTCAGAGATTTACGCGATGGCCAAAAAGTGAAGATCGAGAAGCAACCGGAGGGAAAATCTGGGGAAGAGGAATGAGGGGATGAAGAATATGATCGAGGCGTTGATTGAGATCGAGAAGATCCATAAGATTTACCAGGTAGGCACAGAGAAGGTGCACGCCCTCCGAGGGCTATCCCTGAAAATTGAACCCAACGAGTACGTCTCCATCATGGGGCCCTCCGGTTCTGGAAAATCGACCTTGATGAACATCCTGGGGTGTTTGGATACTCCCACCGAGGGAACGTATCGCTTTAAGAGCCGGGAGATCGCTGGCCTGGACGACAATCAATTAGCCGATATTCGCAATCGTGAAATAGGATTTGTGTTTCAGACTTTTAACTTGCTCCCTCGGGCTACCGCCCTCCACAACGTGGAATTGCCCCTGATCTATAATGGAACCCCCTCCCGGGAGCGGCGCTTGAGCGCCCGAGCGGCCCTGGAGGCCGTTGGCCTTGCGGATCGAGCGCACCACCGTCCCAATGAGCTTTCCGGCGGTCAGCGTCAACGGGTGGCCATCGCCAGGGCATTGGTGAACCACCCCTCGGTTATCTTGGCCGATGAGCCCACCGGCAATTTGGACAGCGCCACCGGCGAGGAGATCATGCAGGTCTTCGAGCAGATCCACCAGGCCGGTAATACCATCATCTTGGTCACTCATGAGGAGTATATCGCTCAACACACCCAGCGGAGCATTCGTCTGCTGGACGGACAGGTGGCCGCTGATGAGGTTCGACAAAAATCCTGATAAAAAGGATCGTCTAACTGCTTAATTTCTCAGTGGCTGGAAATATCCGCCCGGCTGCGTTATCCAGCCTTTTTTCCCCCCACTGTATCCCCACAAAAAATGAATCTGAGAGAAATAGCCGAAAGCGTCACCATCGCTATGGGAGCCCTCAGGGCACACAAAGTTCGTGCTGCTCTGACTACCCTGGGCATCCTCATCGGGGTTACCACCGTGATCGGCCTGGTTTCGCTGATACAGGGTTTAAATCGAAGTTTCGCCGGACAGGTGGCCAGCTTAGGCTCTAACGTTCTCTGGGTTGAGAAATATCCTTGGTTTGCCGGTGAGGAATGGTATATGTATCGGAATCGGAAGGACATCACCCGCCAGCAGGCTGAGGCCCTGGCCGAGAAGTTGACCACTGCAGCATACGTGGCCCCCGTTGTCTACACCCGTCGTTCAATAAAGTTTCAGGATGCTCGGGCGGAGGCCATCCTCATCAGGGGGACGACATCTCAATATCAAGAGGTCGCCGACGTCTCTGCCGAACATGGCCGTTTCTTTTCGCATTTGGATGGCCATCGATATAATCAGGTTTGTGTGTTGGGACAAGCGGTGGTGGATGCGATCTTCCAGGATACAGATCCACTGCATAAGAAGATTCATATCGGTCCCTTCAAGTTCTTGGTGGTGGGGATCAAGGAGAAGAAGGGAAACCTATTGGGTTTTAATCAGGATGAGGACGTCATCATCCCCATTCGCACCTTCGAGAAACTTTTTGGTTCGTACAGAACGTTAGAGATCATGGTGGAAACAGCAAATCCCGAAACTCTGGACGAAACTCGCGAGGAAGTTCGCTGGGCCATGAGGTTGATCAGAAGAGTGCCCCCCGGGGAACCCGATGATTTTTCCATCAATCAACAAGATATGCTCACCGATATGTACAAGAAGGTCACCGGTACCATCTATGGGGTCATGATCGGCATCGCGACCATCTCTCTGCTTGTGGGTGGCATCGGCATAATGAACATCATGCTGGTTTCCGTGACCGAGAGGACGCGGGAAATTGGCATTCGAAAGGCTCTGGGAGCGAGGCGCAGAAACGTTCTGTGGCAGTTTCTGGTGGAGGCTGTGGCTTTGAGTTGTGTGGGCGGAGCGATGGGTATCCTCACCGGATTCTTCATGGGATGGAGCTTGGCTAAATTTTTACGATTTCCGTCTACCATATCCCTGTGGTCTATCTTCCTGGGATTGGGATTTTCCTCAGCCGTGGGCATCTTCTTCGGCCTTTATCCGGCGGCCAAGGCTGCTCGCTTGAATCCCATCGAGGCTTTGCGCTATGAGTGAGAGGTGAGGTTCGGTGGAAATTAAAGAAAGCATCCAGATGGCTCTGGGTTCTCTGAAGGCGCATAAGATGCGTTCGATTCTGACCACATTGGGAATCATCATCGGAGTGACCACCGTCATCGGGATGCTGTCCATCACCCAGGGCTTGAAGAAGAGTGTGGAGGATCAGGTGAGCACCCTGGGTACCAACACCTTTATCGTGCGCAAGTTCCCGGCTATTATCACTTCCGGAAAGCAGTGGCGCCAATACTCTCGTCGCAAGAATTTCACCTATCAGGATGCCTTGGCCATCCAAGAGCTCTGTCCCTCCGTTCAACTGGTGGCTCCCGATATCGATATTTATCCCGGAGAGGCGATTCGGTATCGTAGCGAAGTTACCAGGAGAGTGCCCATCTGGGGGGTGACGGAAACCTACCCGCAGGTCTACTCCTATTTTGTGAAGTGGGGGCGTTTCATAACACCCATGGATGTGGAACACCACAGGCAAGTCTGCGTTCTAGGGGCCGATGTCGTCGAGCGATTGTTTCCTTATGATGATCCGGTGGGGAAATATGTTCGCAGCGGCCCGCACAGATTTCTCGTGGTGGGCGTTCTGGAGGAAAAAGGAAGTTTCATGGGTTCCAATCAGGATAATCTGGTCATGATTCCGCTGACCACCCTGCAGAAACTGGCCGGCGAGAAGTTAGACGTAGACATCGGAGTGAAGCCCAAGGGGCCGAGAGAGATAGAGTCCGCTAAAGACCAAGTTGTCAACCTATTGCGCCGGCGAAGGGGGGTGCCCTACGATCAGCCCAACGACTTCGAAATTCTCACTCAGGATTCCTTGATGGGGGTGTTCAACAACATCACCGGCAAGATATTCATAGTGGTCATCGGAGTGGCCGCCATATCCTTGCTGGTTGGTGGCATCGGAATCATGAACATCATGCTGGTCACGGTGACCGAGAGAACCCGGGAGATCGGCATTCGGAAGGCCTTGGGCGCCAAGCGTCGGGATGTCTTGTGGCAATTTCTCATCGAGGCCGCAGTGCTGAGTGGCGTTGGCGGCATTCTGGGTATATTGCTGGGCGGTGGCATGGGTATGCTGGTAAGACTGGTCACACCTCTGCCCACCACAATCCCGATATGGTCGGTGTTTTTAGGTTTGGGATTTTCCTCCCTTGTGGGCATGTTCTTTGGCATCTATCCTGCCACCAGAGCCGCCAGGCTTGACCCTATAGTAGCCCTGCATTACGAATAAATAGCTTCCATCCTTTCCTTGCCCTCGCATTCACATTTTCTGCTTGCATTTTCCCCTTCAATTCTGTATAGTATTTTTGAATGGCGAAGAGGACCTCGCCACGAGGAGCACATTATGTTCCTTTGCCCTCACAGGAATTACTGGTTTGCCCTTGTTCTCGCCCTGATCTGTTCTTTCTTCTTCGTTCCCCACCTCTCCGCTCAGCGTCGCGGTGTTGGCAACTTGCGCGAGGGACCGGTCAGTTTTTCTATTGATACTGCCAATTTCTTCGATCCCGAATCTGGTACTCCTCGGCTGGAGATTCTCTACAAAGTGGCCAATGACCATCTCCAGTTCCTTAAGGTTCAAAACGGATATCAGGCCTCCTTTCAGGTCCTCTGTGTCATCTATGATAGAAAGGGTCGTCAGGTGACCGGAGACGTCATCTCCGACACCCAATGGGCTAGGACTTACGATCAGACAAATTCCCGCCGGAACTTCGCCCACGGCCATTTTGTTTTTACCTTGCCAGCCGGCGAGTATAAGCTGCGCGTTTGGGTGGAAGGCAAGAATTCCCGCCCGATAGTAAGCTCGGAGAGAGAAGCTTCCGTTCCATCTTTTGATGTCTCTTCTCTGATGCTTAGCGATCTTCTGTTAGTCGATGAGATCCGCCCGGCTGAGGCTGAGATGGACACCCTGGTCAAAAAGGACCTTTTGATCGTGCCCAGCGTCAACCGAAAATACAGCGATCTCCAGCCACTCCTCTGGTTCTATTTCGAGATCTACGATCTTTCCGCCGAGAAGCCCATGGGTTCTTCTTATGAAGCAGTCTTTGAGGTGGCCGATCTTTCCGGAGAGGTGGTTCTCGCAGACAGCAGCACCCTGCCAAGACAGGGTGACTTGAGCTTTATGCATGATAGCTTGACGATAACCTCTCTAGAGGAAGGTGAGCATCTCTTGAGGTTGCGCGTGAGAGATCCGGAGACCGGACGAACGGCTCAAAAGGAAACTCCATTCACCGTACGCTGGTCTGCTCTGGGTCAAGTGGAAAAGAACTATGGAGAAGCTATTGAACAGCTTAGGTACATCGCCACGGAGGAGGAGTATCGCAAACTGAAGAGGGCCGAGGGGGAAGAGCGCAAAGAGGTTTGGCTGAAGTTTTGGAATGACAGGGATCCCACGCCGGGAACGCCACAAAACGAGATGAAAGAAGAATATTACCGGCGCATCGAATACGCCAACGCACATTTTTCCGTAGTCTCTCCCGGGTGGAAATCTGATCGGGGTCGGATTTATATCCTCTACGGGCGCCCCGATGAGATCGAGCGGCATCCCATGGAGATTGGCTTAAAACCTTACGAAATCTGGCATTATTATAGCAGCAGCCACACTTTCTATTTCGTGGATGAAAATGGATATGGAGACTATCGGTTGGTCAGCTGGCGTTAGAGATTTGAGCCTCTGGCGAAGCGCCTTTTTTCTGTTGATGACGCCTTTTCTGTTTCTCCTGATCTGGTCAGGAAGCCTTGCAGCCCAGGAGGTTGCAAGGTTGCCCTTTTTTCTGGACACGGCTAGCTTTCAGGCCCTGGGCGACACCGGAAAGTCTTATGTGGAGCTGTACATTTTGTTATCCAGCAAAAGCCTGAAATTTCAGGAAGAGGGGGGTGAACACAAGGCCTATTTGGAAGTAAAAGGCTCAATTCAGGATAGTGAGGGAGAAGAGAAGTGGAGCAAGCAGTGGCACAAGGAAATTCTCGTCTCCACAGCGGAAGGCCTGGAGAGGGGATCTTCCATCCTGGATATCGCTGGTTTCATCCTGGAGCCGGATTTTTACACTCTTCGCGTGGATTTGAAAGACGAGCTCTCTGGTGACACAGGCTCCGTCACAGGGAAGTTAGATGTGCTCGCTTTCCCCTTGGATACGCTGTTTATCAGCGAGGTGGAGCTGGCTCTCGACATCAAAGCATCACAGGAAGAGGGCGATTTCGTAAAAAACGGAATTCGTGTCCTTCCCAATCCCGCTCGTATCTACGGCCCAAAAGCGCCCGTTCTTTATTTTTACGTAGAGATTTACGGCTTACTTCTGGGCGCCGGCCTCGACTCTACATACACAATCCAACAAAAGGTCTTAACCCTCTCGGGCGATCCGGTGAAAGAGTATGAGCCCAAGGATAAAAGGAAGCCGGGCCGAACCTGCGTGGAGGTGGGTGGCATCAATGTGCTTGGCCTGGCCCCGGATACCTATATCTTTCGGATCAGAGTTCGCGACAACGCGTCAGGTGGTGAGCTTTATAGCCAGAGATGGTTCCGCGTTACCTCCCCCACAGGGGAGATCAGTTCAGCCCCTCCTGTGAGCATCGTTTTGACGCCAGAGGAGGCGGAGCACCAGCATAATCTCATTAAATATGTGGCCACCAAACAGGAGCTGGATGCCTACAAGGAACTGAATTTAGAGGGAAAAGCTCGTTTTTTGGAGGACTTTTGGAGCAGTCGAGACCCGAATCTGGGCACACCTCATAACGAGTTTCTCCAAGAACATCTTCGCCGCTGGGACTATGCCAGTCGTCAATTTTCTCAATTTGAGTTGAACGATGGCTGGAAATCCGATCAAGGTCGCGTGTACATCATATATGGACCTCCCGATGATATCGAGCGCCATCCCAGCGATGTCTCCTCGGTGGCCTGGGAGAGCTGGAACTATTATTCCCTGGAGGGTGGAATCCAGTTTATTTTCGCTGATCTGGGCGGATTTGACAACTTCGTTTTGCTCCATTCCAATGCTCGGAACGAGTTTCATGACCGGGGTTGGCGGCAGAAGATCCACCGCACCCCGTATGCCCCTTGATCTGTCTGTGTCGTTTCCATGGAGAGGAAAGTTATGTCTCGAATGGTGATAGGCGTGACAGCTCTATTGGTGTTTTTTGGCTGTGCCAACGGCAACCAGAAAGCACCCTCCGCCGAGGGGAAAAAGGTCGTTATGATCATCGCCAGCCAGCAGTTTCGAGATGAGGAGCTCCGCGATCCCAAGTCGGTTCTGGAACAAGCCGGAGTCCAGGTCCAGGTGGCCAGCTCGACCTTGGATGAGTTGGAGGGGATGCTGGGCATGAAAGTGCTGCCAGACCTGTTGGTGGATAGCTTACAGGTGGCAGACTACGACGCGGTAATCTTCGTGGGCGGCGTGGGCGCTCAGGAGTACTGGGCAGATTCCACGGCCCACATGATAGCTCAAACGGCTGTGGACTCTGGAAAGGTTCTGGGGGCCATCTGCATTGCGCCGGTGACCTTGGCGAATGCGGGAGTACTTTCTGGAAAGAAGGCCACCGTCTGGTCTTCAGAGAGAGGGAAGCTGGAGGTGGCGGGTGCCCTTTGCACCGGCGCGGATGTGGAGGTGGACGGCAAGGTGGTCACGGCCTCCGGGCCTCAAGCGGCCGAGGAGTTTGGCAGGAGTATCGTCAAATTGTTGAGCGAATGAGTCCAGCATAAAGGCCATTGTATATTTCCTGCCGTCGGGTGAGGTCACCCGACGGTTTTATATTTGCTGACGGCGTCGGATATGGATAGTCGGATATCGGTCTCGAAGCTCGTTACGTCTGTGGAAAAGCGTCCTTTATGTCGACGTCCAGCTGGTATCTGAACAATCGATCTCCGTTTCACGAAAGACGATAATACGTAACGCGCCTCGAGGCCGGCCAGACGCTTTCCGAGTATTTATATGCGGCGTCGGATGATTTCAGGTGGAGGCTGGAAGGTGGGTTAAGGTTGTGGAAGCTGGTTCGGAAGCTTGAGGCAGGATGCTGGAAGCTAGATGAAGAGCGTTATCCTCAGCGCCAGCGGCATTCCAGTTTCTAGCTTCCAGCATCCATACTAGCTTCCATAAAACACAAACGAGCTTCGTGGAAGCAGAACGTTTAATATGAATTTCGTACCGTCGGGTGGCCTGACCTTGATAAAAACCGAAGATTGAAACTCCTTTGTCGGTGTCGATGCACGTATCGTGAATCGTGGATGGTTGATCGTTAATCGTGAACAGATGTAAAAGTTCACATCGCCTGACGAGCTTCGGATATTCACTGATGTCACCAGCATCGAAACCGACAACCGACACACAATGAACGCATATGCTGTCGGATAGGGTGACCTGACGCTGCCCGAATAAAGAAATCCAAGTTTTGTGAAAAGGTCCTGCGTGTACATTTGGGTACACATGACTGTACCTGTGCGTGCAATGAACACCTGAAATTCCCTTCTGTCCAGATTTTCCCTCTTTCCGCTTTGCTCTTAACTGCCCACAAATAATTATTTTAGGAACAGAAGCATGTTACATCACCTTTTGGCACAGAGGTTGCATGATGATATTCACGTCACAGGGAGAGGAGCACCAGGTGATCGAAAAAATATCCATGTACACCCCAATTCTGGAAAGGAGGAATGAACCATGAAAAGGCTGCGAATTTTGACTCTGGAAGTTATCATCCTTGCGGTCCTGTTCGTTCTGGGTGGCTGTGGAAAGAACGAGAGTCCGGTGGGGCCGGAAATCTCTGGCGATGATGAGGTGATCCTGCGGGCCTTTGTGGATGAGTACCCGGATCTGTTCACCTTAGATTATGAAGATAATGAGGATGGCTTGCAGGAAGCCGAGATCTGGAGCACTGATCCAGCGCTTCCCAGACCCATCGACCCGGTGGCTTTCTGGCGTGAGATCACCGATAAGCAGAGGGAGGTGGACATCCACATCGTCCAGGACTCCATCAGCACTGCCGAGGTGACCGTCACCACCTATATCCAGGGGCTGTTCCACACCGTGACCATGGATAGCCACTATACCAAACAGATCGACGATACAGCGGTCATGTATGCCTATCTAGAGAAGACAAGGCCGGGACCCTCAAACGACGATACCCGCCGACATGGGGGCTGGACTTTGAAGAAGATCTCCGGCTGGGAGATCGTCTCCAATCCCTGCACCAAGCAGATCAACAGCGTGCAGATTACCTCCAGCAGTGGCCTGGTTGATACGGTTATCACCGATATCTCCAGCCTGTGGGACGTGGAGGATCTGTTCGTCTTCCAGCCGGGGGACAGCGTCACCCTCACGGTAGACACTGGCAATCCCCAAGATCTGGTCTTCCTGCACGCCCCGCGGGTGTTCCGGCGCCCCTTCAAGCACATCGGTGGTGGCGTCTTTACGGGCACCTGGGTGACGGGCCAGTGGCCCCATGCGGATGTAAGGCCCCGAGGCAGACACGCAACCATCGACGTCATCGACCACGGCACCGTGTTTGACGACGAATTCCCTTACGATTCGAGGGCCTGGGGAATGGTCTACTTCGTGGGAGCACGCCTGGATTTTGATGAGGACTAGGGGGTTTTCAGAAACTAAAACTCGAGGCGGGGTGAGTTACGCTCATCCCGCCTTTTTTTATATGTTCGATAGCTAAGACGAACTCTGAGTGGGACCGTATGGAATTCTTTCTGAGATCATATAGCCCACCAGGCCTCCCAGGCCTCCGGAGAGGGCGCCGATGATGATAAGCAGGATGAGTGGTCGCTGCACGATGCCCCCTACCAGGGCCACCATGGTAATTCCAATGACGTTTGCGACCGTACAAGCGAGAACAAATCGGCACAGACGGGTTCGTTTCGCCCCTGCGGGGATCATAAAGACCAGGTCGACGGACACCCCGGGCAGGAGAAAGATGAGCATGGAGAGGATTCCGTGAATGGGCACCAGACCTAAAATCAAGGCCGTTCCTCCCTGAATGAAGGCCGTGAAAGTGGCACTGCCGGCCTTTCCAACGATTCCTCTGGCCAGGGCCAGCCATATCATATACAGACCTCCGAAGAAGACACCTCCGGGAATGGACAGAGTCCCCAGGAGGAAGCGTGACAGAGGATTCAGCAGAGGCTTTGTGGCCAGTCCCAGGGCGGCTAACAGAGAGATGATCAGGAAATCTCTCAGGGTGTAACCTTCTCTTGGGGACATTTTTATATTCGGTCTCCTTATAGCGAGAATATGGGATATGCCCCGGTTGAGAACAAACCAGCAGAAGGGGATTTTTTATGTTAAGAATCTCATTGCTTCCTGTCAAGTCTTATTTTAATATGGACTCATGGAAATCACTGGGGTTTTATAGAGAACAAGAGAATTTCTCTTGACTATTATGGAAGAGAAAATATATATTTTGAGTTCATATCGAAAAGGAACGGAGGTGGGCTGAAGTGAAAGTCGGCATCTTAACTGGTGGAGGCGATTGTCCTGGGCTTAACGCGGTGATCCGAGCGGTGACCAAGAAGGCCCTGGATGTATATGGATATGAGGTGGTGGGGATTTTAGAGGGATGGCGTGGTTTGCTGGAGAAAAGGACAAAAAAATTAACCTTGAAAGACGTCTCCGGCATCTTGCATCGAGGGGGGACGATTCTGAAGTCCTCCAGAACCAATCCTCTTCAGTCGCCACAGCACGTGAGAGATTGTTTCCAGAACCTTAAAGAGATAGGCATCGATGCACTGGTAGTCATTGGAGGGGAAGACACCTTGGGTGTCGCCAGGGAGCTTTATGGCAGAGGTGTCAAGGTGGTGGGTGTGCCCAAGACCATCGACAACGATCTGAATGGTACTGATTTCACTTTTGGATTCGACACGGCGGTGAACATCGCCACTGAGGCCATCGATCGTCTGCATACCACGGCCGAATCGCATAATCGCGTGATGATCGTCGAGGTCATGGGCCGCCATGCCGGCTGGATTGCCGTGCAGGCCGGGCTGGCTGGGGGCGCGGACGTGATTCTCATTCCCGAAAAGCCGTTTGATATCGATAAGGTCTGTAACCTGATCAAAAAAAGGCATAAGAGGGGAAAGGATTTCAGCATTGTGGTGGTCGCCGAGGGAGCCAAGTTTCCCACCTCGGAGGGCCAAGATGGCACGGTTGTGGTCCAGGATGTAGAGAAGGACGCCTTCGGTCACGTTCGTCTGGGCGGCATCGGGAATGTGCTGGGTCGCGAGATCCATCGCAAGACGGGCTTTGACACACGAGTGACCATTCTTGGTTACCTGCAGCGAGGAGGATCTCCCACGGCCTTTGATCGAGTTCTGGCCACTCGTTTCGGCATCGCCGCCATCGATTTAGTCAAGGAGGGTACCTTTGGCAAGATGGTGGCTTTGAGGGGCAACCAGATTGTGGCCGTGGACCTTTCCGAGGCCACCAAGGGAATCAAAGAGGTGGACGAGAAGCTCTATGAAATCGCAGAGGTCTTTTTTGGCTAACAGATCGGTGGAGGAACCATGGCGCTGACCACCAACCTGGAGCTTCAAAGAGAAGCGCAACGCGGAAAATACGCCGTGGGAGCATTTAACACCAGCAACTTGGAGATCACCCAGGCTATCTTGGAAGCCGCCGTGGAGTGCCGTTCGCCGGTGATTGTGGCCACCTCGCAGAGCGCCATCGAATATGCCGGGATACAGGTGCTGTCTGATTTGATCCGCACTCTGGCGCGACCTCTGGCCATTCCCGTGAGCCTTCATCTGGACCATGGGACCGATTACGACATCATCGTCGGCTGTCTGCGCCACGGCTGGACCTCAGTGATGATCGATGGCTCCCACGCTCCGCTGGAGGAGAACATCGCCATGACCTCGGAGATCGTCAAAATGGCCCACGCCGTTGGCGTTTCCGTGGAGGCTGAGTTGGGTCGGTTGATTGGCATCGAGGATCACATCTCCGTTCAGGTGGACCAGGCTCACCTCACCGAGCCGGAGGAGGCGGTTAGATTTGTGTCTGAAACCGCCTGTGACGCTCTGGCCGTGGCCATCGGTACCTCTCATGGTGCTTACAAGTTCAAGGGGAAGCCTCAACTGGATTTTGACAGGCTCAAAGCCATCGTCCAGAAGGTACAAACACCTCTGGTCCTGCACGGCGCCTCAAGCGTAAAAGGGGAGATGGTGGAAAGGGGGGCCAAGTACGGGGCAAAACTCTCCGGAGCCGCAGGCGTGCCCGAGGAGCACATTCGCAAGGCCGTGTCTCTGGGCATCACCAAGGTCAACATTGACACCGATCTGCGGCTGACCTTCACCACTGAAACGCGTAAATTTCTCCAGGAACACCCGGAGATCTTTGACCCGCGCAAGATATTGGCAGCCAGCCGTCAGGCCATGAAAGAAGTCGTCAAGGAAAAAATCGAGTTGCTGGGCAGCGCGGGCAGAGCCTAAAAAAGCTATAGCCAATTTGTAAAATTTACAAAAGGAGGAATAAGATGGCGGTTCGCATTGCCATCAACGGATTCGGTCGCATCGGCCGAATGGTATATCGGGACGGGATGAAGAATTCCAAGCTGGACATCGTGGCCGTGAACGACCTCACCGACACCAAAACCCTGGCCCATCTGTTGAAGTACGATTCCGTGCATGGGGTCATGGATGTAGAGGTCAGGGCTCAAGAGGGTGCCATCCTGGTGGGAGGCGCTCAGGTGCAGGCTTTTGCCGAGAAGGATCCCGAGAAGCTTCCCTGGGGGGAGTTGGGGGTGGATGTGGTCATCGAGTCGACGGGCAAGTTCCGCTCCCGAGAGGACGCCTCCAAACACCTTGCGGCGGGCGCCAAAAAGGTCATGATCTCGGCGCCGGGAAAAGGTATGGACCTGACCATCGTCATGGGCATCAATCATCACCAGTATGACCCCAGCAAGCACGACATCGTTTCGACCGCATCATGCACCACCAACTGCTTTGCGCCCGTGGTCAAGGTGCTCAACGATGCCTTTGGGATCGTTAAGGGGCTGATGACCACCATTCATGCCTATACCAACGACCAGAGGATACTGGATTTTCCTCACAAGGACCTCCGCAGAGCCCGGGCGGCAGCCATGTCCATGATTCCCACCACCACTGGTGCCGCCGTCGCCACAACTCTGGTGTTGCCGGAGCTGAAGGGGAAATTGGACGGCATGGCCGTTCGGGTGCCCACTTGGGATGGTTCAATGGTTGACTTCGTGGCGGAGCTGAAGAAATCCGTGACCCGAGAGCAGGTCAACGGGGCCATTCAAGCCGCAGCCCAAGGTCCTCTGAAGGGCATTTTAGAGTACACCGAGGATCCCATCGTATCGGTGGACGTCATTGGAAATCCGCACTCCTCCGTTTTTGACGGCCTTTCCACTATGGTCATGGGCGGCAATATGGTCAAGGTGGTGTCCTGGTACGACAATGAGCGTGCCTATGCACTCCGAATGGTGGAGTTGGCCGAACACATGTTGAGATAGGGAACCGCTCATGTCTAAGCTGACCATCGATGATCTCCATCTGGCGGGCAAACGGGTGTTGACCAGGGTAGACTTCAACGTTCCCCTGGATAAGGATCAGCAGATCACCGATGACCGTCGGATCAAAGCGGCCCTGCCCACCATCGAGAGAATCCTCTCTCAGAGAGGAAAACCCATCCTCATGTCTCACCTGGGCCGACCCAAGGGACAGGTGGTCCCGGAGATGAGCCTCAAGCCAGTGGCCTTGAGATTAGAAAACCTCCTTGGCCATAAGGTACTTATGGCAGAAGATTGCGTGGGTCCGTCTGTACAGGACCTAGTGGCGGGGATGGGGGAAGGACAGGTGACTCTCCTGGAAAATCTCAGGTTTCATGAGCAGGAGACGGAAAACGATGCCGATTTTGCCCGTCAGTTGGCGAAATTGGGAGATGTTTATGTCAACGACGCCTTTGGCACTGCTCACCGAGCTCATGCCTCCACTGTAGGGGTGGTCCGTTTTTTCCCAGAGGCCGCTGCCGGCTATCTGATGAGAAGGGAATTGGACTATTTGGGGAGGGCTTTACATCGCCCAGCTCGGCCATTCGTGGCCATTTTGGGTGGGGCCAAAATATCCGGGAAGATCGAGGTCATACAGAATTTGATGCCCAAGGTGGATGTGCTGCTCATCGGTGGCGGCATGGCCTATACCTTTCTCAAAGCCAGAGGCCTGGGGATTGGTGAATCGCTGCTGGAGGAGGACAAGGTGCCTTTGGCCGAAGAGATCCTCCAGCAGTCGCGGGATCGAGGGCTGGATTTTCAGCTGCCCGTGGACTGCGTTGTGACCGCAGAGATCGACCAGCCCGCCGAGAGCAAGGTGGTCGGGGTGGAGGAGATTCCCTTGGGTTGGCGGGGAGTGGACATAGGGCCCAAAACCTCAGCCCTGTTTACCGAAAGGATTATCACGGGCAAGACCGTCGTGTGGAACGGTCCCATGGGGGTCTTTGAGGTTGAGGCGTTCGCCAAGGGCACACGCGACGTAGCTAAAGCGTTGGCCAAAGCCACCGAAGCCGGGGGAATCACCATTGTGGGGGGAGGGGATTCTGCTGCCGCCGTGGCCCAGGTGAGTCTCAAGGACCGTATCAGCCATATCTCTACGGGAGGCGGTGCCTCTTTGGAGTTTCTAGGGGGCAAGACTCTGCCTGGAGTTGAGGCTCTCACTGAGAAAACTTGATGCAAAGCGGGGGAAAAACGATGCGCCGTGCCATCATCGCGGGCAATTGGAAGATGCACAAAACGGGCCCCGAGGCCGTTCAGCTGGCCAAGGAGCTGTTGAACAGAGTCTCTGATGTGAGTAACATAGAGATCGTTGTCTGCCCACCTTTCACGGCTTTGGAGTCGGTGGCATGGGTTCTGGGCGAGGGTCCCGTGAAAATTGGGGCTCAGAACATGCACTGGGCAGATGAAGGTGCTTACACCGGAGAGGTGGCGGCCAAAATGCTCTTGACAATAGGATGCCGATATGTTATTTTAGGGCATTCGGAGAGAAGAGCACACTTTGGAGAATCTAATTCCATTGTTAATAAGAAGTTGAAAGCAGCATTGGCCACCTCGCTGGTTCCCATCGTCTGTGTGGGCGAGAAGCTGGGGGAACGGGAGAAAGGCCAAACGGAGGCTGTGGTACAGGGTCATGTTGTGGGTGCTTTTGAGGGTTTGTCTCCCGCCGACCTTCAGTCGGTGATTCTGGCATATGAGCCCGTCTGGGCCATTGGGACGGGAAAGACAGCGTCGCCGGAACAGGCTAATGAGGTACATGCTTTTATTAGAGATCTGCTAAAAAAGAGCTTCGGAGAGTCCCTGGCACGAGACATTCGAATTCAGTATGGAGGCAGCGTGAAACCCGAAAACGCCGCCTCTTTGTTGAGCCAGCCTGAAATCGATGGTGCTTTAGTCGGGGGAGCCAGCCTGGATGCCGAATCCTTCTCCCAGATTATCAAAGCTGTAACATAGGGGAAATTCGATGTACTCTATTTTAGTCGTTCTCCATATCATAGTATCCTTGGGCCTGGTCCTGGTGGTCTTGCTGCAATCAGGTAAGGGGACGGGCTTAGCGGGAGCTTTTGGAGGTGGTGGAGGTGCCATGGGAGCTGTTTTTGGGGGCCGGGGAGCCGCCACCTTTCTCAGCAAACTCACCACCGTTCTGGCCGTCGCCTTTTTCATAAGCTGTTTAGGACACAGTCTGCTGGTCTCCCGGAGATTTGCCTCTCGTGAGGAGAGTGCCATACGCAAGGAGGCCGAACGCCAGGCTCAGCAAACTCAGGCTCCCGTGCCTTTGGTGCCCCCTCCTGTTCAGCAACCAACTGAGGGAGTTGAGGAGGGCACCACGACGCCTCCCTCTGCACAGGAGGGCGAAAGCGGTCAGTAATTATCCCTAGCGTGCCGAAGTGGTGGAATTTTGGTAGACACGCTGTCTTGAGGGGGCAGTGGGTGGACGCCCGTGCGGGTTCGAGTCCCGCCTTCGGCATCAAATATATTTGCTGAAAAAGAAAAGTTGTTACTTTAGGGGCACGACATGTCGTGCCCTTTTTTATTTTGATGAAGCTAGAGGCTGGTTTGAGGTTGTAGAAGCTGGTTAGGCGACTGGAAGCGAGAAGCTGGATGCTGGATAAAAATCTAGGAGCCTTGGGACGATCAAGCCAGTCGAAATCCGACAGACGTGACGCTCCTCGAAGCTGCAAACCGCTAAATTAATATTTTATAGGGGTACAGCATGCTGAGCTTTTTTTGTGCCAGGAAGGGATTCCATGAATCTGTAGGGGCGTATTGCACAATACGCCCCTACATCAGTGTTGACCATATGTAGTTTTGCGAAGGTTCACGGCTCATACAATCCTTTCCTTGTTTTAAACCTTTCGAAGGTTCCAAACCTTCGAAAGGTTACCTCTAGTTTCCAGCCTCAAGAATCCATACCAGCTTCCATACCCATAAACGAGTCTCGAAGAGTGGATCGTGGTTTGCAAAAGCCATAGCTGAGTCTTTGTGTTTTTCCGGTTCCCGGTCCCCGATCTCCAATTTCCAACTTTCCCTAAGTTCTTGAAAATTATCAAATTTTTCTCTTGACAAAAAAATAGGGTTGTGGTAAAATGGATTCGGAATATCTAGAGCTTCTTATGGTATAAAAAGTTACAATCAGCTTATTGATTTTAAGCCGTTTTTCTTTGAAACCTATTACCTTCTCAGGAGGTGCTTCTATGAAAGCAGTCGCGTTTGCGGTTTTGCTGTCGATGGTATTGCTGTCAACAGCAGCCCGAGCCGGAGAAGTCGCGACAGAGGCAAGGCGGGCGGAAGCGTCCCGCCTGACCCTGCCAAAGAGCACTGTATCGAAAGGGCCTAGGGCCGAAGTGCCCGGTATGATGAATTACCAGGGCACATTGACCGACGGCGATGGTGTGGCTCTGGACACCACCGTCTCCATGACTTTCGCCATTTACGCTGATTCAACAGGGGGAATCCCAGTCCCGATATGGTGGGAAACGCAGCCCTCAGTGGTGGTGAGTCACGGATTGTTCAACGTACTGCTGGGCCGGGTGAATGCCATTCCGGATACGGTCTTCAGAAATCCCTCCCGCTGGCTTGCGGTACAGGTGGGGAGTGATCCTGCCATGGAGCCGAGGGAGCGGATCGCGGTGGTGGGGTATGCCTTCTGGGCCGCACAGGCTGATACGGCGGAATATGCTCGCAGCAGCGGGGGCGGTGGAGGAGGCGGTGGCTGGGTGGACGATGGCACCGTGGTCAGGCTGGAAACCGATACTGATTCGGTGGGCATCGGGACCACCATCCCTGCCGCGAAGCTGGATGTCAGCGGAGATATCAACGCCGCTTCGGTTTATAAAATTGGAGAAAATGCGGTGCTCTCTGTAACGGACCTGGATAATCTTTTCGTGGGTGAGGGCGCCGGAACGAACAATACGGGAAATCATGGAACTTTTGTGGGAGATCAGGCTGGGCACAATAACCAGGGTTCTCAGAACACATTCTTAGGGAAAGCCGCAGGTCTTCTCAACGCCGATGGTTTCCAGA
>SMTZ1_10007683_pt1 | contig 26867 bp, 19 predicted proteins | sample DeeMarSWOR136_30_FD_25667 | JGI IMG/M metagenome (IMG submission 25667)
TCAAGGTCCCCCGAACATCCAGCTTTGTTGAGGGGGTTGCCGTCCCAATGCCGACATTCCCGGGAAGGGCAGAATATATGTCGTTGCCCGAAATCGTCCAGTCCCCGTCGTCACCTCCACCACCATTGCGGGCATAATCGGCCGTATCGGCCTCGGCTGCCTGAAAGGCATACCCCACAACAGCAATACGTTGTCTGGGCGTCAGCTCCGGATCGCCACCAACCTGTACCCCCAACCAGCGGACAGGATCGCTGAACACAGTATCAGAAATCGCGTTGACACTGCCCAAAAGCACATTGAAGAGGCCATTGCTCACTACCACTGCCGCCTGCGTCTCCGTCCATACTTGAGTTCCTCCTGTTGAATCGGTGTAGATAGAAAAGGTCATGGAGATGGTGGTATCCAGCGCAACTCCGTCCCCATAGGTGAGGGTGCCCTGGTAGTTCATCAAACCGGACACATCGGCCAGTGCTGCTGTTGAAAGCAGGACCAGCGACAGCAAGCTCACAATAGCGGCCACTCTCATGGCTGTACCTCCTGTGAAAGTGAGGGTTTTAGAAAAAACACGGAATTGAAATAGAGAAGCCATATGCCGCTCTTTGGATAAAAACTGTTTTTTTTGCCTTCATTTCATTCTACCATGAATCCCCGATTCTGTCAAGCGAAAATTGAGGTTTTCGCAACTACTGAAGTCATATGGGGAAGGAAATCCCGTCTTTAGGTCTGTGACAATTTTTCCTCGGATAAAAAAGGGGGCACAGCATGCTGTGCCCCTACGAATCTTTTAAAACCTTTCCTTACATAAAAAAGGGCGCGACATGTCGCGCCCCTACAACCTCTCAACCCGACTATTTGGGCCCTCCCATTGTCCCCCTATCGAACTCGCCCACCTGGTTAGAATCCTCGGCCAAATTGCGGCTGGGATCCGCCGCCCTGACCACGTAGAAATAGTTCGTCAAAGTGCTCCCGGCAGCACTCAGATCAAGATAGGTGGTGCCCTTGGTTCCGCCTATGGAATCACCGCCGGCGGCCTCAAAATAGGGCTGTGTGGCCCGATAGATCACATAATGGTCAATGGCCACGTTGTCCCTGGCGTGAGACCACTCCAGCAGAATGTCACTCTCGGACAGATTGGCCGTCAAATCGCCGATAGTCGATGGAGCCACGGGGTCCTGGTACCAGAATCCGGCACCCACCTCAAAGTTCGTGCTGGCAGATGCTCCAATAGGCGTGGACTGGCCCAGGGTGGACTTCACCACGAAGTTAGTGGAGCTAGCCTGGCCACCGGCTGAGCCTATGACTGAGGTGGCCAGCTGGGCATCGGCGGCGGCCCCAGCGGCCAGGACAAGGGAAAAAAGACCTACCGTGGCAAAAACGATCAAGCAGAACAAACCTTTCTGTTTCCTATAGTCGCCTATCATCTCTCAACCCTCCTCTGCTGCTCATATCTGGCTGATTTTTGCTGAGCCCTCTGAAGCTGTTCATAATGGAGCCCGCGCTCCTTGCTCAGGCCGTACGCCTCCGGGTGCAAATACTTGCCTCGCTCTTCTTCGTGCTTGTCTACCTCGACCTGGATGCGCTGAGCATTGGCCAACGGATCCTGCCGGATGCCACTCACCAGCCAGGAGACCTTCATGCCCGGGGTGCCGCCGGCAATGCGGAAACTGTTGCCGGCGATCTCCTCGGCGATGTGCAGATTCGGCCCGGGCTCACCGATGGCGGTGAGCTGATAGCGGAAATCGCGATTGAGGGTCTCTAACCACTCCGGCAGTGCTACCACCGCTTCTCCGCCGGCATCGAGAATCACATTGCCGTTGTAAACATTCATCATATCCGGTGATTCCACGGAGGAGTGAACCAGATACTTGTTTTCTGGGTCCAGAGGATGGTCGATCTTGAAGGAGCCACCGCCCTTGGTCAGAATGCCGGTCACCTCAACATCGCCATTGAAGTATCCGGCATAGTTTTCGGTACCACCGCCATCGCAGGAGCCATAGACCCCGTAGTTGTATTCGCCGTCGCCGGCCCTGCCATGAACGCCCATGTTCGTCCCCGTGCCATAGGCGGCGAAACCATAGACGCCCTCGTAGGTGTTGCTTCCGCTGGCATAAACACCACCCTGAACGCCGATATAACCGCCCTCGAATCGTCCACCTAGACCATAATAATCGGCCGGCGTGCAGACGCCCTCGATGGCAACCGCGTCATAGTTGCCAGTGGCGGTGAACTCGGCGTAGAGCGCTCGTGAGTCGTAGGATTCATAATCGGTTGTAAAGATTCCGGCCTTCAGGCCATCTCCAACGACCTGAAGTTTGCCACCTGGGCTGCTCGTCCCGATGCCCATATTGCCGGTGCTGTTTTGAATGGTCACCTTGTCACCGGCTTGGAAGAATCTCAAATCCCCTACGTCCGTATGATGGTATATGGCCCATGTTGTTTGACCTGAAGCCTGTAGATTCAATTCGGGGTTGCCAGCTGTGGCATTCACCAGAATTCTTGGACCAATGCCTTGTACCTCCAAGTGTTTGCTGGGACTCGACGTGCCAATGCCAACCCAGCCACCATCTGTAAAAGTGACCTTGGTCCCATCTTTGAAAAAGTGCAGATCATTTCCAGAGCCCATAAACATGCTGTAGGATTCAGAACCGCGCTGTAATTTGAGCTCTGGCGTGGCGATGTCCGGAGCCTCGACCAACACCGTGGGGTTGTCTGTTCCATACAAATGCAGCAATTTAAGAGGATTCCTCGTTCCAATACCCACATTGCCACCATAAGGTAAAATGCGCACAGGATTACCGCCTCCAGTACTAAGCTCAAGCGGACCATAATAGGCGCTAAGATGGAGGCTACCTGGCCCTGAAACGGCAATAGTGTTCCCTGAGCCGGGAGCCGAGAGGTAGCCGCGCAAAAGTCCTCCTTCATAAAAATAAAGAGCACTGCCGGCATTTGTCCCTGCGTTGGGATTGTTCAGAATCAGGTTAGTCCAATCATTCTGGTCCTTATAGATTTCAAGCTCCTCGGAGGGACTGGTTGTCCCGATACCCACGTTGCCATCGCTGGTGATCCGCATCTTCTCAGACCAGCCACCCTGATCGGTGGTGAACCGCAGCGGGTCACCATCCTTCCAATGGATAAACGGGTTAGGATCATTCTGCCGGCCACCATAGATCATCAGGCGGTGAGTCAGATCTGAGTTTCCGATCCCAAAAACAACCCCATCATCTGGACCCGAACCGCGGACATCAAGCTTGTATGTTGGGCTGGACGTCCCGATGCCCACATAGCCGGGAACGGCTGCGTACATGTCACTGCCCACAATGGTCCAATCTCCATCGCTGCCTGTTAAACCGCTCCGCGCGTAATCGGCCGTATCGGACTCGGCGGCTCGAAAGGCATAGCCCACACTGGCAATCCGCTGCCGGGGCACCAGCTCAGGATCGCTCTCTACCTGAATGCCCAGCCAACGCGACGCCCCGTTAAACACCGCGTCCGAAATGGCATTCGCCCGGCCCAAAAGGACGTTAAACAGACCATGGTCCACCACAACAGACGATTGAGTTTCAGTCCATAAAGAACTCCCTCCCGTCGAATCGGTGTAAATGGAAAAGGTCATGGACACGGTGGTGTCCAGCGCAACACCATCCACATCGGTGAGCGTGCCCTGGTAATTCATCAGGCCGGGCACATCGGCCAGCGCCGCTGTGGACAGCAGCACCAGCGAAAGAATCACCATAAAAGCCATCGCTTTCATGGACACACCTCCTTTAAGAAGTGAAAAATTGAAAAGAAAGGTAAATGAAAGCTGTCAGCAGGCCACGATAGTTGCCACCTCAATGAGTCTGACAGATGCAAATCCATTCTATCATAAATCACAATTTTTGTCAAGAAAAATCTAAAGACCCTAAAAGAGATGGGATAGCAAAAGGGGCGGTTCGTGAACCGCCCCTGCCAGCTATTCGTTTAATAGAGAACGCTGATGCAGAGATGACATTACTATGAAATTTCCTCTGCTGAAATCCACAACACCACACCTATGTTCGCGTCCTCCTAATTCTCAAGGGCCTCCTTGAGCGCATCCCGGAAGCGATCGACATGCAACTCAGCAGGCTGGCCCCATGCCTCGGGATGCAGATAGCTGCCGCGCTCTTCCGCTGGCTTTTCCACCTCGATCTGGATGCGGTTCGCTTCGGCGTATGGATCCTGGCGAATGCCGGTGATCTGCCAGGAGACCTCCGTGTTGGGTTTATCGGTGCGGATCAGAAATCGATTGCCCTCGATCTTCTCTGCGACTATGGCCTGGGCGAACTGGCCGATCACGGTGAGCTGGTAGCGAAAGTCTCTGTTCAGCGCCTGGAACCAATCCGGTAATTGCACCCAAGCTTCTCCGCCTGCATCCGTGACCACATTGCCGTTGTAAACGTTCATCATGTCGGGTGATTCGACGAACGAGTGGGTAAGATACTTGTTCTTGGGATCCAGCGGATGATCGATCTTGAACGAGCCGGCGCCCCCGGTGACAATCCCGCCAACGTCAAGCTCGCCGCCGACGTGGAGATCATCGGAAACCTCGGCCGAACCCTTAGAGTAAATTGGACCGTCGAAATACCCAGCCCAACTTGATCCGGAGTTCACGCCCTTGATCCCGGCGCTACCCTCACCGAAGGCCTCTCCGAGCACTCCGGCCCCGGCGTAGTAGGGGTTCGTGGTCCCGCCGTAGACGCCGACACCCCAATTAGCTCGCGACTCGAAGTACCCGCCATACGTCGTCTCGGATCCAGCCCCCGTTCTGTCGGCAAGCCCATAGACCGCCCGAGCCTCATTGCTGGTGGCGCGGAAGTATCCAGCGTAGTGCTCTAATTCGCTGGTAGTGAGATTCTCGGCATAGATCGCCCGTGAGCTGCTGTTATTGCCTGCGATCTTGGCGTATAGCGCATGCCCGGCCCCATCGGCTGTGAAATACCCTCCGTAATGCACTGAGCCGGTGTTGTCGGTGGCTGCGCCGTACACGCCAATGCCGTAGATGCCGTCCGCGGTTCCGTATACGCCGATGCCGTCCCTCTCGGTCGCTTCCCCCATGACACCCCGTCCGTTATCGCCATCGGCGAAACCATGCACGCCGCGGCCGGTGAGGCCCGTTGCTTCGAAATAGCCGCCCGTGCCGGAGCTGGCCGCCACGCCATACACGGCCCGTGCTGTGCTACCACTGGTGGAGAAATATCCGCCGGTGCCCCCACTGTGCGCCTCACCGAAGACGGCCCTGCCGCTGTCACCATGAGACTCTCCCCAGACGCCCCATCCATGAATGCCATCGGCCTCCCCGACCACACCTCTCCCATAGTCGCCCGTAGCCCGTCCATACACTCCATAGCCATAGAGCCCGCTGACCTCACCGTGAACCCCTCGTCCCAGGGAACTGGCAGCCTCGAAGTAACCGCCGTAGCTGTAGCCAAGGCTGGAATAGGACGCTTGTCCACGAACCGCCATGCCATCTTGAAGGATGGTATACCCGAAAACCCCTTCGTTCGGTCGTCCCAGGGACCCTTGATTTCCCGTATCCGTGTTATCTCCCCGCACGCCCGTGCCGTGGGCTGAGACGCCGCGAACTCCATAGGTCGTGCCCGTATTTGTGACCTCACCGTAGACGCCGATGCCGGGATTATCGCTGTCGGAGCGGCCGTACACGCCGATGCCGGTGCTGTACGTGTCGCCGTTGTCCGCGAGTCCGTAGATGGCGATGCCGTTGGGGCTGATATTCTCACCGTATACGGCATAGGCGTTTCCCGACTCCGCCTCGTTGAACCCATACACCGCGATCCCCGTTGGACTAGAGGAATAAGCGTCCACCCCGTAGCCCGAACTCCCCGTTGCATAGGCGCGCACGGCGGTGCCGCTCGAGTTGCGAACCTCCAGGGCACAGCCGGGAGTGAGGGTCCCGATGCCGACCTTGCCATAATTTACAAGAACATCGCCATACTGGACAAGGACATCGCCAGTCTGAAATCGAGCCGCCGGCCCTGTGCTGTAGTTTCTGGCATAAAGAGCCGCCAATGTGGCGTGGTCGTTCTCGACATAAATCCCTATGCCACCCGTCGTCTGAACATCCAGTTTTCGTGCTGGAGTCGCTGTCCCAATGCCCACATTGCCCGACACAGCAGAATAGATGTTGCTGCCCGAAATGGTCCAGTCGCCATCATCGACAGCCAGTGCCTTCCGGCTATAGTCGGCCGTATCGGCCTCGGCAGCCTGAAAGGCATAGCCCACACTGGCTATCCGCTGCCGGGGCGCCAGCTCAGGATCAACTCCCACCTGAACGCCGAGCCAACGTGACGCACCATTGGCATTCACCCGGCCCAAAAGGACGTTAAACAGACCATGGTCCACCACAACAGACGATTGCGTTTCAGTCCATAAAGAACTCCCTCCCGTCGAATCGGTGTAAATGGAAAAGGTCATGGACACGGTGGTGTCCAGGGCAACACCATCCACATCGGTCAGAGTGCCCTGGTAGTTCATCAGGCCGGGCACCTCGGCCAGCACCGCTGTCGAAAACAGCACCACCGACAGAGCTACCATAAAAGCAGTCGCTTTCATGATCACACCTCCTTTGAGAGATTAAAGATCGAAAAAGTGAACAGAAGCTGTGAGAAGTCCGTGGGAACTACTAACTCAATGAGTCTAACCTATAATAACTCCATTCTATCATACATCACAACTTTTGTCAAGAAAAATTTGAAGACCCTTAAATGGGTAGGATAGCAATTGCAGTCATGAGGGAACAGCAAAAATACTGATTTGTGGTCTGGAAGGGCGTCACGTCTGTCGGATTTCGTCCTGCGTTTGTCGTCCAAAACCAACAACAAGAAGGGACGGTACAAAATGGACGATCCACCACGACCGTAACACACCTCGACGCCGATAAACGAGGACCGATGGCCGAAAAAAAGGGCGCAGCATGCTGTGCCCCTCCTGAATGCACTGATCCTCATCCTCCTTCATGCGGGCGAGGAAACCTCACCCCTACGTTTTTGATAATCCTTTCCTTAGATAAAAAAAGGGCACGATATGTCGCGCCCCTACATCATTTACCCTTTGATGATACCACAATTATGAGGTGCCGTTATCCTAAAAAACATCTCAACCCTCTCACCTATCCCCCTCCTTCTGCCACTGCTGAATCTTCTCAGTGTATTCCTTTATCATGGTTCGGACCTGCTTTTTGGTTCTGGCCTCGGCTAAGACGCGGAAGGTGGCCTCATAGACCGAAGGGATCACCAATACCCAGGAATCTTCGAACAGCACCCTCACTCCGTCCACCAGCTCCCGGCGCTGGCCCTCGGTATACTCCATCATTCGGCGCATCACCTGACCCTTTAGGCTCCAAGGGCAGGGCACCACCTCACTGAGAATGGTGGGTTTAGGACACGCCTTTTTAAGCTGGGAAAGTTTCAAGCCCCGCTGGGCCATGAGCTCCAATACTTTGGCCATGGCGTACATGGCGTCGGAACCACATTGGAACTCAGGGAAGATGAATCCCCCTCTCGTACCACCCACGAATGCCACCTCGGGTTGGCTGCCTGCCTCCATCATCGAGCCGTGGTCGTCTCGCGTCCTGATAACCTCCACTCCCTTCTCACCGGCCATACTTTCGATCTCCCAAGAGGCGGTGATGGGCACTCCCATCCTTTTCGTCTTGACCGTTGATAGAAGCAGGGAGGTGATCAGCAACAACAGGTGGGAGTTCTCGACGAGCTGGCCATCGTCCCCGACGAGGAAGATGCGCTCTGCCCGGGCATCAAGAAGAAATCCGGCATCGGCCTTCAGCGAGGTGACGATGGCGGAAAGCTGATCCACAGCTCGATGCGAGGCCTCGGGGGTCATGGTCAAAAAGCGGGGGTCCAGGAAAGCGTTGAGGGAAACCACCTCGCAGCCCAGCTCGCCCAGGATAAAGGGAAATATGTTGGCCGCCGCTCCATTGGAGTAATCGACCACCACTTTGAAGTGAGCCTTTGCGATTATTTCTTTGTCGATGGCGTTGAGAAATCCCTCGCGGTAGGACTCGACCACGCGATAAGGAAAGCCCAGAGACCCAATCTCCTGGGGGGGGGCCCGATGGAAATCCTCCCTGAAAAAGAGCCGCTCCACCGCCTTGGTCTTGGAAGGCGGCAAATCCCTTCCCCCAGTATCGAAGAAGATCATATCTTGAACATCGCTGCGGTAAGGAGATTGACGCACATGAACCCCACCCAGCTCCCCACCCGATTTCAGCTCATACCGGACCACCGGGATGGGCATGGCCCGCAGGTCCATGACGTTCACGCCTGCCGAGAGAAGCCCGCCGTTGAGGGCCTCCTTGGCCATGCGTGAGGACTTGCCGCTGTCCCGACTGGTGATGACGTAGTTGCCCTTGCCCAGATAGGCGCCGAAGGCAGCCCCCAGCCTGGCGGCGAACTCGGGGGTGAGCTCCACGTTGGCCAGACCGCTGACTTTCGCCTGGCTGAACAGCTCTCGTTGCCATTTCTCACCCCACACAAGGCTGGAGGAGAGCAGCGCCCCAGGGTCCACTACTTTTCCAGGCCAGACCTTGACATTGGACTTGATGCGGCTCCGTCGGCCAATTTGGCATCTATGGCTGACGACGACATTTTCCATGAGGTAGGCTTCATCCTCGATAATAGCCTGCGTCCCCACTACAGCCTCGGTGAGAGCGGCCTTACGGCCCACCGTCACCTGGTCCCACAACACAGAGCGGGTTAATCGAGCTTGCTCTCCGACGGCCCCGCCATTCCCTATGACAGAGTCCGTGAGCTTGGCCCCTTCACCGATGGTGCACCCCTGGCCCACCACCACCACCCCCTTCAGATCGGCCTTCCGGCTGATGGTGCTGTCCTTATCAACCCACACCTGTGCCGTTTCGGTCTTGTGGAGCCGGCCGGGAATATTCACCCGCACCAGCCCCTTGAGGATGTCCTCGTGGCTGCGGCGGTACTCCCCCAAATTGCCGATGTCCCGCCAATAGCCCTTGGCAATATAGCCGTAAAGCGGCTTTTGGTCCTCCAATAATTGGGGAAACAAGTCTTTGCTGAAATCGAAATCGGTACCCGGGGGTATAAGATCAAGAACCTCTGGCTCCAGAACATAGATGCCTGTGTTGATGGTATCACTGAAGACTTCTCCCCAAGTGGGTTTCTCCCAAAAACGGGAAATGCGGCCGTCTTTGTCGGCGATGACGATGCCGTAGGACAGAGGTTCGGAGACTCTTGTGAGGGTGATGGTGGCCAAGGCTCCTTTATCCTGATGAAACTTGGCCAGTCTAGTCAGGTCAAAATCGGTCAACAGGTCCCCGCTGATCACCAGAAAGCACTCTTTGATGCTCTCCTGGGCATTTTTAACGCTCCCCGCGGTGCCCAGATCCTCCTTGGCGTATACGTAGGTCATCCTGACACCGAATTTCTCTCCATCGCCGAAATATTCCTGGATTTTCTCCCCCTGGAAAAAGAGCAGACATACCAAATCCACGATGCCGTGTTGTGCCAATAACCTGACGATATGCTCCATGATGGGTCGATTGACCATGGGCATCATGGGCTTGGGAAGATTTACCGTCAGGGGACGTAGTCGGGTTCCAAATCCCCCTGCCATGATCACGGCTTTCACCTGTTCCTCCGTTGGCTGCGAGAAGTCCTGTTTCTGATCCTACTGCCCGTGTTGAGATCAACATCGGCGAGGCTTCTCTGTTCGGCATCTGCCCCTTCAACCAGCAACCGAATCCGGCGCAACACGTCCCCGAAATCCCGATAGGGTACATGCTCGATACCTTGCTGGTGGCAATATCGCTGCAAGTCTCCCTTGGCAAAGATGAGGTCTGCGGCCGTCACGGCACATCTATCCGAGTAACCGTCACCTATATAGACGGTTGTGGTTCCGTCTTGTCCATATCTACGAACATGAAATCCCTTGCAGTTGCCGCAACTGCCGCAGCCCTGGTCGAAGTAGGGAAAGCTGGGCAACAACCTACTGCCCCGAATGACGAGATGATTGGCGAAGCGCGGCAGTGTTTCCAAACCATATTTCTTCAGAATGAGGTCGATGTAGAAATCCAGGCCATCGCTGAGGATGATGACGGGAATGTCCTGGCGGCGGCAGAAATGCAGAAATCGCTTGAAATGGGGGTCAATCTCCTGAGTGAGGACGAACTGGGCGATCTGATCAGCGGTAGCCCTGGCCAGAGAACACTCGGCCGTCAAGCAATCTCTGGAGCTGATCAGGCCCGCTTTCCAGTCCTCAACGGTGTCCTTCCATCCGGAGCGGGCAAATCGTGCGAACATGCGGTTACCCACGTCCTTGCGGCTTATGGTCCCATCAAAATCGCACAGGATCGCCCAGTGTGGTCGAGCCAAACGCTTATTTTTATCATGTTTTGGAGAATTCATACTGGTCAGTTCCGCGCAAAAAGGATACCCATAAGGCCCTGGAATAAATCTATTTGGGCTCTTAGCCAGAATTTGTAGATGCCGGATCCTCGATCCTGGATCCTGGATTGTATGTTTTTACCAGCATCTAGCATCCAGCATCCAGGATCAATTCTCTATTGGGCCCATTCAGGAACTCGATGAAGGACGATGCCGAATAATCTCATGGCCACAGTATACATCAGAGTTGTCCATACCAGGATGCCCAGCAAGTTCATCCAGATGCCCGCCTTGACCATCTGGGGAATCCGCACCCGCCCCGATCCGTAGACCACAGCGTTGGGAGGGGTGGCTACTGGCAGCATAAAAGCCAAAGAGGCGGCCACGCAGGCTGCCAGCATCAGAAAATAGGGGTGTTGCCCCATGCCAACGGCCATGGCGCCCAAGATGGGCATCAACATGGCGGTGGTGGCGGTGTTGGAGGTGAACTCAGTCATCGCCGCGGTTCCGGCGATGACCACCAATAGAACCAGCACAGGGGGCAGGCCCTGCAAGCCCAAAACATGGTTACCGATCCACAGGGCCAGCCCCGATCTCTGAAAGCCCCCGGCCAGGGCCAAGCCACCTCCGAAGAGCAGCAATGTCCCCCAGGGGATTTTTACCGCCCACTCCCAGTTCAAGGCGAACTGTTTTTTTCTCCAATCCACCGGGATGATGAACAAGCATAAGGCGGCCATCACGGCGATAGTGGCATCGTGAATCTGCGGAAAGATCATGTCCAATCCCGGCACTTGAACCCCGAAAACTGTCTTCTGGGCGCGAAACACCCAGCCCAGAGCCGTGAGGATGAAAACGATCAGAACTACTCGCTCTCCCCTGGTTATGGGACCTAGTTCTTTAAGCTGATTGGCGATGACGCCTTTGGCACCAGGAACCCTTCGCCGGCTGAGGGGGAAGACGACCGTGGTTAAATAAAGCCAAGCCAGGGGAAGAAATACCAGTATCAGCGGGACTCCTATAATCATCCAGGTGGCGAAATCGATAGTCCGACCATACATTTCGCTGACGGCGGCGGCGAAAACAAGATTGGGCGGCGTGCCGATGAGGGTCCCGATGCCCCCGATGGAGGCCGAATAGGCGATTCCCAGCATCAACAAGGTGCCAAAGCTCTGGTCCATCTTTCCACCCGGAGAGTCCTGTTCCACCCCGGCCCATAGACACTCCACATTCACGATCACAGCCAGCGCGATAGGCATCATCATCATCGCCGTCGCCGTATTGGATATCCACATGGATAGGAAGGCGGTGGCGCACATAAAACCGAAAATGATACGCCTGGTGGTCAAACCAACCGTCTTTATGATGTGCAGGGCAATCCTGGTATGCAAATTCCACTGCTGCATGGCCATGGCCAGGAAAAATCCACCCATGAAGAGAAAAATGAGAGGGTCTGCGAAGGCAGATGGAGCCGTCTTGGCGTCCATAATACCCAAAAGAGGATACAGAACCACCGGAAGGAGGCTGGTGGCCGGAATGGGGATGGCCTCCGTAACCCACCAGGTGGCCATGAGAAAGGCTATGGCCGCTACTCTCTGCGCCTCGACGGTCATCCCCCCTGGCCGAGGCACCACCAGAAAGGTCAAAAACAGGAGGGGTCCCAGGAAAAGGCCAATGGCACGTCGCGGAGAGGAGATAGTATTAAGCTTTCCGCCACCTGACAATATCTGCTATCCTCGAAATGGGCCGCCTCGCCCAGCCTTTTGCTCAACTCGACTCGCCGCCAAGAAACTTAACACAATCCCCACATGAGGTCAACAAATTTTTCTTGCAAAAGGTGGGATAAGGATGCTATTTTCTTTGCGGTCGGAGTAAATTTTTCAGAACCAAGGCAAACTCTCTCGGTATTCGAACCACCAAGAGAGGTCGTTTCGGCTTCGATCACGTCCGGATGAAATCGGTCATGGCGGTTCATAGAGATCATACCAGCAAGGGAACTCTTTACCTGGTGAGCACACCCATCGGCAATCTGGAGGACATCACTCTCCGGGCGCTCCGCGTGTTGGAGGAAGTGGATCTGATCGCCGCCGAGGATACCCGCAGAACCAAACTGCTGCTTCAGCGCTACCAGATCACTGGGCCGATCATTAGCTATCACGACCACAATAAAGAAGCTCGATCCCCCTCTTTGATAAACAAGCTTTTGACTGGGAAATCGGTGGCTTTGGCCTCCGATGCAGGCACTCCAGGCATCTCTGACCCAGCTTTTTATCTGGTTCGTTTGGCCATTCATCACCAAGTTCCGGTGGTACCTGTGCCCGGCCCAAGCGCCCTGATTTCTGCTCTTATCGTCTCCGGTTTGCCAACAGACCGCTTCGCCTTTGAGGGCTTTTTGCCAACCAAATCTGGACGACGTAAGGCTCGACTGAAGATGTTGTCCCAAGAGGAGCGCACCATCCTGCTTTTCGAGTCACCTCATCGTTTGGAACGCACTCTGTCAGAGATTTTGGACGTCATAGGCGATCGAAGGGGGGCCGTGGCCAGGGAGTTGACCAAGAAATTCGAGGAGATCACCCGGGGTTCTGTAACCCAGCTCTTGGATCATTTTAAGGAGAAAAAACCCCGGGGAGAGGTGGTCATCGTTGTGGCCGGTTGTCCTGCTCAAAAGTCTTGACTTAGAAGCCCTCAGCGCGTATTATATTGTATATCAGTGCACCCACAATCCTGCGAGGCACGCCCACTTCCAGGTGAAAAGATGATAGCGTGGCTCAAGATAACCGGTGAGAAATGCAAGGCCGGTTACCTCAATCTCATCGACCCTCTGTCCAGGGCATTAGCCCGAGCTCGAATCCATCCGCACGTTTTGACCATCTCGGGCTTTGCACTGGCGCTGGTAGCGGCTAACTTCTTCAGAATAGACCGTTTCTTCTGGGCCGGCATCTTCATTATCCTGGCCGGAACTTGCGACGTCTTGGACGGGCGCCTAGCCCGGGATACTGGGAAGGGCAGCATTTACGGTGCCCTTTTCGATTCCACCATCGATCGCTATTCGGAAATAATCCTCTTTCTCGGGCTTGCATGGTATTACTATGGTCCCTCCAAGGCTACCGTGATGATTATTCTCTTAGCTGTGGCCGGCTCCATGATGGTCAGCTACACCCGCGCTCGCGCTGAGGGATTAGGTCTGCAGTGCACGGTCGGGATCATGCAGCGCCAGCATAGAATCACCCTTTTGGCCGCAGGGGCCATGCTGGCCGCCATTCCAGGGACCAAACACATGGCCATGTTGGTCTCCATCTGGATCATCGCCATTTTGGCCAACGTAACGGCTGTACAACGAGTCGCTTACATTCGTGGACAACTTCGCCGAAAAATTCACGAGAATCTTACTGCCCCATCACCAAAAAAGGAGACGATTAAATGAACACCGAGGACAAGGTCCGCGTTGCCATCATCGGAGTGGGAAATTGCGCATCGTCTTTCGTACAGGGAGTCAGATACTATGAGAAAGCAAGGGAGACAGATTTTGTCCCCGGTCTGATGCACGTGAATCTGGGCGGTTACCACATCCGGGACATCCAGTTCTCGGCCGCCTTCGACATCGATAAGAAAAAGGTGGGTAAGGATCTCAGCGAGGCCATTTTCACCTGGCCCAATTGCACGTATAAATTTTGCGATGTACCCCATATGGGCATCCCCATCCATCGGGGCATGACCCACGACGGCCTAGGAAAATACCTCTCCGAAATCATCAAAAAGGCCCCTGGGGAGACCGCGGACATCGTCAAAATCCTCAAGGAAACCAAGACGGACGTAGTTGTGAGTTACCTTCCCGTAGGCAGTGAGGAAGCCACTAAGTGGTATGTAGAGCAGGTTCTGGATGCAGGTTGTGGTTTTATCAACTGCATTCCAGTGTTCATCGCCCGGGAAAGCTACTGGCACAAAAGATTTCAGGAGCGCGGCCTTCCCGTCATCGGTGACGACATCAAATCTCAGGTGGGAGCCACCATCACGCATCGGGTGATGACCCGTTTATTTCGGGAGCGAGGCGTCCGTCTGGAAAGGACCAGCCAGTTGAATGTGGGTGGAAATACCGACTTTTTAAACATGCTGGAGCGGTCGAGGTTGGAATCTAAGAAAATTAGCAAAACAAATGCGGTGGCCTCCCAGCTGGATTACGACCTGGGAGAGGAGAACATACACATCGGGCCCAGCGATTATGTGGCCTGGCTGAAGGACCGCAAGTGGGCCTATATTCGCATGGAGGGGCGGACATTCGGAGATGTGCCTTTGAACTGCGAGATGAAGCTGGAGGTCTGGGACTCGCCCAATTCCGCCGGCGTGGTTATCGACGCCGTAAGGTGCTGCAAGCTAGCCATGAACCATGGTCTTAGAGGATCTCTGGAGGCTCCTTCCGCTTACTTCATGAAGTCGCCGCCCAACCAGCACACCGACGATGTGGCCAGAGAACTGACCGAGCAGTTCATCAAGAAATACGGCAGGATTCGGAAAAAGAGGGGGGTGAAAGCTCCAGTCAAAAGCCCTGCCGCGGCCATCAAGACTAGGTAAAGACCTGGCAGCCTGCGGTTAGCTCTATCAACGGCACCGTCAGGACGGAGGAAACAAGGACCTCTCAACGTGGGTTATTAATTGGCTCAATAGGAAACTCATATCAATTGTGGGTTCGGAGCTTTCCAGCTCCACGGCCATGGGAGAGTGGGGATAAGGTGAAAAATCGTTGGCCTCTCCATAATGGAGCAAAAAGCCAGCGCGTTTCTTACATCGCTGATGTCAGATTGGTCATATTTTTCTGTCCCCTTCCACCTGCCAAACGTTTTAGGCACGCCTCTTCATAAAGCACACCTCAGGCTGCTCCGCTCACATTGCGCTTTCGGATCCCGATCATTCTCGATGCTGTGCCGTTTTATGATACAGGCGTCATCTGATTAATGAGTCGGACATGGGGTGGGACGGGACGCTGAGATGGCGGCTGAAGAACCATGGTATATCGTCTATCTCCATAAGATGAACCGCCTTCCAGTAACGAGGAGATAATGCCAGGTCGATTTATTACCCTTGAAGGCATAGACTTATGCGGAAAAACGACGCAGATCGAGAAACTCGCGTCTTACCTCCAGGAGCGTGGGATGGAGGTCGTCATCTCCCGGGAGCCGGGGGGGCCACCCATCTCCGAGAAGATCCGGGAGATCCTTCTGGACCCCGAAAATGGCGCCATGACTGCCCTAACCGAGCTGCTCCTTTACGAGGCCAGCCGATCCCAGCATACTGAAGAGCTCATCAGACCAGCCCTGGAGGCTGGCAAATGGGTGGTCTCCGATCGCTACGGAGATGCCAGTTTCGCCTATCAAGGTTTTGGCCGAAAGCTGGGCGGTGAGTTGGTGCGACGACTCAATCGGTTGGCCACCAGCGGACTGGTGCCTGATCTGACCATCGTCCTGGACCTTCCCCCAGAGGAGGCCGCCCGACGCTTTAAAGGTGAAGGCTGGAAAGCAGATCGGTTGGAAAGGGAACGCGCTGATTTTCACCACCGCGTGAGAGAGGCATATCTGCAACTTTCCGGGGAAGAACCTGAGCGAGTGAAGATCATCGATGGCCGGGGCACTGTGGAGAGCATTGCAGTGCAGATTCGCGCCGTTGTGGATCGTTTGCGCTGACGAATGAAGGTTGAGGTTTGAGGATCGAATCGCTCCATCACCCATTTAAAAATTCCACAGAATCAGGAGGAAATCATGTCCAGAAAAATATCCCTGCTATCTATTTTGGGCGCAGCCGCTCTGTTGATCGTCATCATCGTGGCCGGCCTGGGCCGAACAGAGGAAGATAATCTTTACGCCAACATCAAGCTTTTCGACAGAGTGGCCATCAATATCAAGTCCAAGTATGTAGAGGAGGTTGACTCCAAGGAGCTGATCTACACTGGCATCCGGGCTATGCTTGAGAGCCTTGACCCTTACACACAGTTTTTCGAGAAGGGAGATTACGACGAGTTGATGGTCCAAACCCGTGGCAAATTTGGAGGTTTGGGAATCGAGATTGGCATTCGCAACGGAGTTCTTACCGTCATCTCCCCCATCGTCGGCACCCCCGCTTACGAGATTGGTCTCCAAGCGGGCGATAGGATCATCAAGATCGAGGGAGAGTCCACTAAGGGAATCACTACCCAGGGGGCGGTCAAAAAACTCAGGGGACCTAAGGGAACCAAGGTCACCATCACCGTGGAACGCGAGGGCGAGCTGGAGTCCATCGATTACACCATAACCCGGGATATCATCGAAATCAATAGTGTGCCTTTTGCCGACGAAGTGGCCCCAGGAATTGGGTACATTCACCTGGCCCGATTCTCGGAGAACGCCGAGCATGATCTGGAAAATGCCCTCAAAGAGCTGGTAGACCGGGGCATCGAGGGGCTGATTCTGGATTTACGACATAATCCCGGTGGACTTCTTCCTCAAGCGGTGCACGTGGCAGACCTTTTCCTGGACCAGGATCAGCTCATCGTCTACACAAAGGGGCGGGGAGAAAAAACGACGGCCAGCTTCGAGGCCAAGACTCCCGCTCTGTATAACGAAAAACCCCTCATCATTCTGGTGAACAAGGGAAGCGCCAGCGCATCGGAGATCGTATCTGGGGCCGTCCAGGATTGGGATCGAGGGCTCATCCTGGGCACCACCACTTGGGGCAAGGGGTTAGTGCAAACTGTTATACCCACCAACCAGGAGACGGCCTTGAAGATCACCACGGCCAAATACTATACTCCCAGCGGCCGATGTATTCAGCGCGACGAGCGAGAAGATGAAGAGCAACTCATGGTAGAGCTTTTGGATCAAGAGGATCTGGAACAATTGGAGCAGGGAGAGACCAAGGAGGTCCCGGAGCAGTTGGAGAACAATGAGGACAGTGAGGGAAAAGGGGAATTTCAAACCAAAGCCGGCCGAATTGTATATGGAGGGGGAGGAATTACACCGGATGTGATCATCGAGTCGGAGAGGCTGTCCACATTCGAGTATGAGCTGCTCAGGAAATCGATGTTCTTCCGCTTTGCCGTGAAATATGTTGCCAAACACAAAGACCTGAAGAGGAGCTTTGTGGTAGATGACCAGATGATGGCCGAGTTTAAAAACTTCCTGGAAGAAGAGGACTTCCAATATCGCTCAAGCGCGGAGAAACAGCTGGAGGAGCTGGTGGAGGAGGTGGAAAAGAGCGAATATGACTCCAAAATCGCTGTGACGCTGGATCAATTGAAAAATCAATTGTCAGAGGAGAAGCAACAGGATTTCCAGCGTAGCGACGATTATCTGAGAAAGACCCTTAAGCTGGAGATCGTATCCAAAATCTGGGGCAGAGAGGCTCGATACGAGGAGGCCATGAAGGTGGATCCTCAAATTGTGGCCGCCCTGGAAATCCTGACCACCCCTGGACGATATGACAAAGAGTTGGGCACATGAGCTCTGCGGGGATCAGCCCGGAACTCTTGTTGCTCATGTTCGCCAGTGGCCTAGCCATCAGCTGTGTAGCCACCTTCCTTGGGGTGGGCGGGGGCATCTTGATGGTACCTCTGCTGATCTTTCTCTTTCCCAAATTCGGCGTCTCCCCCATCTGCGCCGTCCACTTGGCCATTGGCACCAGCTTGCTGGTCATCTTCATCCGATCCATCCCCGCAGCCATCGGCTACCGGCGCCGGGGATTGATTTTGGAGCGCGCAGTCGTTCCCCTGGCCCTGACCAGCATCGTCGGAACCATCGCCGGTGCCGCCCTGGCCGCCTATCTCCCGGGAGATATCCTCAGAAAGGTGTTCGCCTTCATCCTCTTCGTCGCAGCCGTGCGCATGGCCTTCTCTACCCCCATCCGACCTGATGAAACTCCGTCCAGGATGTCCTGGTGGCTGCTGCCGAGCGTCGGCGTAATCGCCGGTTTTTTCTCGGCACTTCTAGGCATCGGAGGAGGTCTGCTATCCGTTCCCCTGATGGGTTATCTCCTGAAATTTCCCACCCAAAAACTGGCCGGCACCTCCACGGCCATCATGATCATCACCAGCCTGGCCGGGATGCTACAGCACGTCTATCACGGATATGGCACTCCAGAGCTTCCCGCCTTTGCCGTGGGCTACGTTCACTGGGCCACGGCCATCCCCCTGGCCGTGGGTGGCTCCGTCTCGGCTCCCCTGGGTGCCTACCTGAATCATAAATTAGACGTCTCCATCTTCAAAAAATCCTTCGCGGTGGTGTTGGTGATCGTAGGGGTGCGGATGTTGGTTTTCTGATTCCCCCAAAAAAGAGTACAAAGACTGTTCGATTCGTCGTAAGAACAAGAAGACCTGGTGTTTTAAACGGATCTGTATAAGATATCTCCAAAGTAGGAGCTGCGAGGTGTAGAGGGTTAATTTCATTCTAGTTGCGGAATTTACTCCAGCGGTTCAATAGAGATCTTATGCACAAGGAAATCCCGAAGGGGGATCTTATCTGGAACAAGATAATCTCTAGTGATGTGCGAAGAATCTCTGAAAAAGGAAGAAAAATGCCCCATGAAAAAAGTATCATCATTCTTTCTGAAAAATCCTCTGGTTCCAGTGCCTGTCAGAATCTTTTAGCAAAGTTTGCTAACATAAAGCACGTTTCAAAAACACGTCACTTTTATAACGAAACGCTATACTGGACAAAAGCTGCTTCGATATTGGGCAAACCTCAATTGAACATGGTGGATAGTGAAGTTCCCATCGAGCGTGAAAAGGCAAGAATCGACCTGGTTTCCTTATTAAAAGATAATCTGGATGATTACGTACCACCGCAAAGGGATAAAGAGTTGATAATGGAAGGATGGAGGCTTTTATGCAAGAAGCATTCGCCGATTTTTCTGGAAAAGTCTCCTCACCATTTATGCCAGTGGTCTGCGATTGAACTGATTATTGAATGTATCCGCAACGTCAATGATGTCGACTTTTTGTTAATTGGTCTCATCAGAAATCCAATGGATACTCTATATTCGCAATATAAGCGCTGGAAATCACCACCTGAGAAAGTAGAAAAACAATGGCTTGTCGCATACGAGAATTTATTAAGGTTAAAGGATTTAATAGGAGACCAACTCGTCATTGTTCGTTATGAAGATATGGTCTCTTCGCTTGAATACTTGGAGCCAGTGTTTCGCTTCTGTGAAGTAACAGCACGTGCTGCTGATAAAGCTTATTTGCATCAGAAATCGCTCCAAAAATGGAAAAATGATAAACTATTCGGATTTGTGTTGTCACCTGAGACTATCGATTTAGCCGAGAAATACGGATATCAAAGAGACAAACTTATCAATGATACTTATCTATTATGGCCAGTAGTCAGGAAAGTAGCGCGTGCAGCTTATATGGCAGCAAGACCTATGAAGACGAAGTCCTTCTTGGCACCTATCATTTATATTTGGAGACAAAGCCGTTGCAGCTGTTGAAAAAAGTGACCTGGCAGAAAACATAATACATAGATTGATCAATGCCAAAAAGCATGTGGAAGACCGAGGTCTTCAGATTGATGTTAAACTCCTTGAAGATCTGGAGAACGTGAAAACACTGCTCGAAATCAAAATTAAAAACTAATTTCTTATCTTATTATTTTATTTGGCCTTATGCTAAAGGGCTAACCTGCTCAACGAGCTAACAGCGTCAGCTGGTGATTTGCACACAGAAATTTGTTCTGGTGTGTTCCATTTTCGGGACACTTATTCACACTGTGTACTAAAATAGTATTCTTGTTTCCCCAATCCATATGAATTTATTTTTCTTAGACAGTGAAAAGAACATGGGCGGTGTGGAAAGATGGATGATTAATACCGCAGGCAAACTCCGCGAGCGAGGACATCGCAGTTATTTCAGCGGCCGCAAAGGCTCCATTTTTTTGAACCGTTCCATAGAAGAAGGCTTTGAGGCCTTTCCACTTAAAATTCAAAGCGATTTTGGCATCATCAACATCTATAAGCTGGCTAGCCTCTTTAACCAGCTTCACATTGATGTTATCATCACTAATCTAAACAAAGATACTCGCCTGGCCGGTGTTGCCCGCCTCTTTGTGAATAAAATCGCCTTAGTCAGCCGTCATGGTCTTCCGATTTTGCCGAACAATTGGATTTACCGTCTCACGTTTAGACATTTCGCCGACGGTATTATAACACCATGTAATCATATCAAAAAGACCTATCTTACATATGGATGGTGTCAAGCTAACTCCATCCGGATCATTCACAACGGTATTGACAGCGATGTACCTATTGATTTCGTTCGAGACGAGGTCTTGAAGCAATTCCATATTCCTGATCGACGACCGATTTTAGGAATTTTCGGAAGATTGGTTCCTCAGAAGCGGCATACTCTGTTTCTGGATATCGCCAAAAATGTATTACAGCAATGGCCTCAAGCGGTTTTTCTTATCGTGGGCGACGGACCGTTGCGCCAGGATATCCGGCAGTATGCCACCGACTTGAACATTTCTGAGAACGTCCTCATGTTGGGTCATCAAAAAGATGTCATGGAGTTATATTCGATATGCGATTTAGTGTTACAGACTTCCCAACACGAAGGCTTGCCTAACGTAGTCTTGGAAGCCATGTTTGCCGCTAAACCGGTGATCACCTTCGATGTAGGCGGTGTAAAGGAGATGATTCCATCCCAGGAGGTGGGTGTAGTTCTTCCATCCCATGACATCTTTTCGATGACACAAAGCACGTTGGATATCCTCAGAGCCCCGGAACGGAGAAAAGCCATCGGCCATGCGGCAAGACAGCATATTTTAGATAATTTTTCGCTTACGGGAATGATCGACCAGGTTGAAAATTACTTGAGGGAAGTCATGGCACGAAAAAGGGGACAGAGGATGGGACCTCCTCCTTTGAGCAGATAGATGCTAAATATGGCAAAAAGACTTCTTGACTCAGGACGTTTTTTGTCCTTTTTCTCCGTATGCAACCTCGCTTTGAAAAGCGAGGACCTAGCCATGAGGGAAAATATTCGCTGATAACGATGTCTGAAGTCAATCGAAAAGAAGTAGCAAGAGAATGGACAAAACGAGGTTTTACCTGCGATTTATGGATCGATCCGCCGGGTCAGTGCTGGGTGAATTTCGTACATGAAGTAGATGAGGTTGTTATGGTCATAGAGGGAGATATGGAATTTGAGTTCGGGGGCCAGGTCCATCATCCCAAGGTTGGAGACGAATTGCTCATACCCGCCGGGGTGGTCCATTCATCAAAGAATATTGGCAAATCTCAAGCTCTGTGGCTATATGGTTACAGATTGGTGCATTAGTGATGAAGGCAAGTGCAATTGCAAAATAGTGAAGTAGCTGACTAGAGGTTGCATGCCAACTGGCGGCTGCAGCATCAACGCCCCTTGTGGACGCTATCACCCGCCTGGAGAGCGAAGCTCGGTGGTTTTTGTGAGTTGTTAGAGGCGACTGAGCAGAGGCTTAAGATGATCACATCCACAGCAAATAGAAGGTACCTGCGGCGTAAGCTCCATTTTTTTAGCCGACCATATATCATCTCACGCAGCAACCACACTGCATTTTCTAAGACACCTCTTTTTGACGACGAAACATGAGCTTTCTTCTCAAGCTGGCGAAGAGCAAACGATCCGCTTCATCTCCATCCGAATGAGAATTGAGCCATCGATGGTCAGCTCCCTCATCCGGTGGCTTTGTCAATAGCGGTTGATCTTACAAGGATGCACAGGCAAGTTGGTTCAGGGAGATTGGAATGGGGACTTTCACAGCGATAGTGTCTTCCATGGTATTTTCTCCTTTTTGCGTTAGCATGATTTCAGGAAAAGTAAATGCGAATAGAATCAATTGCGGATATCCTGGACGCCGTTAAAACAGCCGGCCAGATCGCTCTCGAAGGGCAGCGCAAACTGGATTACTCCCGACGGAGCTACAAAAGCGATGGCTCTGTCCTCACAGAAACAGATAAGAGAGTGGAGCGCTATCTCGCCCAACACATCGAGCAAGCCTATCCCGATGCCAACGTCCTGGCGGAGGAAACCGTTCGTGATTTTGACCGCAAGAAAAGCTTCACTTTTGCCATCGATCCCATAGACGGAACGGATGTCTTCAGCCAAGGGATGTCTGGCTGGTGCATTTCCGTGGGCCTTCTGGATGCGTATCTGGTTCCCATCGCAGGAGCGGTATTTGCCCCCAAGCTGAATCTTTTATTCTTTGCCGACATGGGGAAAAAGGCTTTCATCAATGGCGTAGAAATCAACGCGCCCTTCTCCCAGGAATATCTCTCCCCCACATCGAACATCATGGTCTCTTCCCGGGTTCACCAGGAATTTGACCTAAGCAAATACCCTGGAAAAATTCGAAACATCGGGAGTGCGGCGCTGCATCTCTGTTTTCCGCTGATATATCCTGGTATATTCGGTGCTGTCCAAAGCCCTGTGGTGCATATTTGGGACATCGCTGGAGCCCACGCTATAAACCTCTCAGTGGGTCTGGATTTTGAGTATCTGGGTGGAGGTCATATAGATTATTCGACCATGATAGATGGTGGCTCCGCCATCGACTTCATTCTGGCCGGGACCCAAAAGCGGATTGGACAGCTACGAGACCTTTTGGTTAAAATAGAATAGAGTTGAAATGAATAATCGAAGGTCGTTTATTAACAAGAAAAAAACCAGTAGCGCAATGCTTCTGGGTTTTTTTATAGCGTTGGGAAGACTTCAGCAGATTCTCCCAAGGGATATTATTCCCATCTTGACCAGACCTTATGAAAAGACTTGACATTCATGAATAGACGCGGTATATAATGAACGGTTTCTTCTCAGCCAAGTGAGAATTTGGATGTAAAACGAACCAAGATAACATTGATGCGAAGAATTCCTGGCTTGATCACATATCTTTAAGGAGAAAACCATGTTTCTGCGTGATTCTGTCAAGTTCATGCTGTTCACCTGCTTTTTGGCTCTGCTGTGTCTGTTCTGTCGCGAAGAGGGCGACTTTCAAGAACTGCAAGCCAAATCCGGTGATGTCACTCTGTATGTCCGGCTAGCTGGAAATCCCACATCGGGGAGAACACTTATCGCCGTCAATGGTGGACCAGGTTTATCGAGCGATTACATGACCAGCCTAGAACGCTTTGCAGGCCCTGACTTCGGTGTAGTAACGTATGATCAGCGGGGAGTTGGGCGCTCTTCGGCTCCGTCCTCCTATGTGATCAGCTATGACTTGATGGATTATGTCAATGACCTGGAGGCGGTCCGAAAAACGGTGGGAGTCGAAAAAATTCACCTTCTGGGTCACTACTGGGGAGCGATGGTGGCCCTGCGCTACACCAGCGTCTATCCCGAAAAAGTGAGCTCGATTGTGCTGTACGGAGGAGCTCCTCCAACATGGGATTGGGTGGTGCATGCGAGCTCTTGTATCATCGAGCGAATTAGGGCTCTCATAGAGGAAGGCGTTATCGATATAAAGGACTTGCCACGGGGTAGCCCCGAGTGGTATAGAGAAATCATTAAGGTTTACTTCTCGGACCCTAACTTCTGGTTTTCACCGGAGGATGAATCGCCTGAGTACAACTACAACGTAGAACAACTCACCTGGAAAGCAATGGGTGATTACGACATCACTGCAGAATTTGCCAAAGTGGATCATCGAGTGCTGATCCTGTTCGGTAAGGATGATCCTGCTGGGATGCCCTTAGCAGTGGCCACCCAAGACGCCCTATCGAGTGCCGAGGTCGAGTTTGTGGTGATCGAAAATTGTGGTCACTTTTGGCAGGAGCGTCCCCGCCAGTTCTACTCTCATATTCGCCGCTTCCTCGATCTGCCATCTGTGCCATAGAAACCTTGTCCATGAGACTCTAAAAAATTTAATCTGAGACTCCGTCGTCCCTGACTGATAGATTTTTCTATTTCACCGCAGCGCCAGAAGGAGGCAGAGATGGCGATAAAGCCTGATTTCAATCAACCTGCGGCCCACAAGTATTTCTCTGCACAATGCTTTAACAAAGCATGGGATCTGATGGAGAAGCAGAACCGGACCGCTCAGGAGGATGAGGAGATGGTCCGTTTAAGCCTGGCCTCCCATTGGCACTGGACACAAAGAGAAGACTACACGAACAAGGAAATGTCCATCGCTTACTGGCAAACCTCAAGGATTTACGCAATTCTTGGCCAAGCGGATAACGCCAGAAGATACGGACAACTATGTATGGAAGCCAGCCAAGGAATGGATCTGCCTCCTTTCTGCCTAGCCTATGCTTATGAGGCATTGGCTCGTGCCGAGTTGGTCGCCAAAAATAGCGATAAGATGGAGGAGTACCTTTCTGAAGCGCGAGGGGTGGCAGACAAAATGTCGGATCCCGATGTCAAGGAGCAACTGCTGGATGACCTGAACACCATTAAATAATAAGGTAAGAATACAGTTCTGGTCACCCCTCCGATGAGATCCTTTTGGACCCGCAAAGGTCAGTGAACGCGGGATTCTCGATGTTATTTCTTCCTGGTAAACTCTTCTCTCTAAGGAGGTGACAAAAATGTCCAGATGCAAACAAGCTCTATGGAGGAGTTTGAGCATGATCGCCTTGGTCCTCTTGCTGGCCACCCCATGTCTCGCTCAGGAGCCTGCCGAAGAGCCCGCCAGCCCACCAGAGGAAGCACCGGCCCTGACGGTGACCGCCACCATATGCACCGAGATTCAGGAACGCGAGCCCGTCGGAGAAGGCGATACTTTTCCGTCTACGGTGGGCAAGCTTTTCTGCCACACCCTGGTGGAGGGTGCTGAAGAGCCGACTATGGTTACCCATGTCTGGTATCATGGCGAAGACAAGATGGCCGAGGTGGCCCTGGAGGTAAACTCTGTCCACTGGCGAACCTGGAGTTCCAAAAATATTGTAGAGAGCTGGACCGGGGACTGGCACGTGGACATCTTGGATGAAGCTGGAGAAATGCTTACCAGCATCGCCTTTCAGATCCAGTAAAACTTGGTCATGGCCCCTGGGAGAGGTCCTCAATCGGTGAGGGCCTCTCTTTTTTACGAGCTCAGATGAGGAAATGTCTTGCCCAATATACTCCTTGTCGCTATTTTAAAGAAGCCAATCCTCGCCCGAGCGGAGAAGTTCATGAAGATCATCAACTTTCACCTTTTGGCCACGGTCCTCCTGGCCGTTCTGGTTTGTCCGGCCAGCGCTCTTGACTGGACTCAGGAGTCTTATCCCGACGACGACTGGATCTACGATAGGGCCGAGTTCGGCTTCGGCGACGGCGACGAGACCACTGAGCTGCCCCAGGGCTGGACCACTTATTATTTCCGATATTCCTTCCCAGCTGAGCCCTTAGAGAACGCCTATTCTATGACGCTTGAGGTCAACTACGACGACGCCTTCGTAGCTTACATCAATGGCGTGGAGGTGGCTCGGTCGACCAACATGCCAGCGGGACCCCCGACGCACTCAACCCTAGCCCTCTGGGACCATGAGGGAGGCAGCTTCGAGAGCTACGATCTCACCTGGCTGGTGAACGAAAACCCCTGGCCATACGTGACAGAATATTTTCTTAATCTCTCGCTTGAGGTCCACCAGGTCTCCCCAACCGACGATGATTTGACCCTGGCGGTTCGGCTGTTCATCGACGGCTTGCCGAAAATATATTACAACTCCAAGGCTCTCTACTGGTTCGACGACCTCAGGCCTGCGGAGTTGACCACTGACCCCATCACCACCATCTACCGGCCCCTGATCAACATCCCCGCCATCGTGGAGCGCGGCCAGAGTTTCCAGATTGCCTGTGGTGCCCCCTCGGGAGCCTCAAGCTGGGCGGCGCAGCTGGTCTCGCCATATGCCTCTGCCAACCTTGAGCTGAGCTCGCTCCAGTACGACGCCGCCACACACAGATGGTTTCTTCAGGCCAGAGTTCGAGACCAAATACCTATGGGACTGTATGATCTGGTGGTTACAGCCTCAGGGGGAATCCGTGACACCACCACCCAATCCGTGAAGGTTATCGAGGGGGCCAAGCATGATTTCTATTTTATCCACCTCACCGACACCCATATTCCCGAGCGAGGAGAGAGCACCCTTCCCTTTCTGGAGGAGATCATCCAGGAGGTCAACATCATCAACCCGGAGTTCGTGCTCCTCTCTGGAGACTATGTGAACCGCAGCTATAAGGATCAGATTGAGATCGGCCAGCTCTATCTGGAGAAATTCAAGGTTCCAGTCTATTTAACTTCCGGCAACCACGATATCGGCGACGGTATGGAGCCCTGGTGGGAGTATTTCGGCTGGCCCTACCTGAACTACTCCGATCCAAACCATTGGGACAATGGACCCGTAACCCAAGATTACAGCTTTGATTACGGCAATCTCCATATCGTGGCTCCCATGACCTGGGTTAACTATATCTACTTCCAATACTGGATCTACGGGTATCACAGCATGATCTCCTCCCAGATCGAATGGCTGCACCAGGAC
>SMTZ1_10001082_pt1 | contig 26841 bp, 19 predicted proteins | sample DeeMarSWOR136_30_FD_25667 | JGI IMG/M metagenome (IMG submission 25667)
CCATTAATTTTGCTGCGATGAAATGTCCCAATTCATGAATTAGAACCAAAAGTCCGAAAACAAAAATTATTGCAAGAAAACTAAGTTGCATGCTAAATCCAATTTAATGTCTTATCTTTAAAAATCACAACGCATTTATTAGCTTTTTTGTTTCATGTTTAAAAGATTTGTCATATAATTACGAACATCTCGATCAACCTTAAAATAATCATTCAGCTCCGTCGCGTCAATAGGAGAATGACTATCTACTGCTTTTCTAATCATTATGGGTATATCAGAAAACTTAATTTTATGTTTTAAAAATGCTTCAACAGCAACTTCGTTTGCCGCATTCATTGCCGCAGGATATGTCTTTCCTTCCTTTAATGCCTCAAATGCAAGCTCTAAGCAAGGAAATTTCTGAGTGTTCGGTTTTTCAAATGTTAGTTTATTGAATTGTTCAAAATCCATCTCCAATCCTTCAAGATCCATGCGTTCGGGGTAACTAAGTGCATATTGAATAGGAATCCTCATATCTGGTATTCCCAGTTGTGCTTTTATTGAATTATCGATGAATTCTACCATGGAATGAATAATTGATTGTGGATGAATAACAACCTGTATCTTATCAAGCGCAACATGATATAACCAAAAAGCTTCGATAACTTCCAATCCTTTGTTCATAAGCGTCGCAGAATCAATGGTAATTTTTGCTCCCATATTCCAATTGGGGTGCTGTAATGCCTCTTGGGGTGTTACGGTATCCAACTCTTCAATGCTTTTCGTTCGAAATGGTCCCCCTGAGGCAGTTAGGATTATCCTTTTTATTTTGTCTTTTTGTTCTCCAGCCAAGCACTGCCAGATTGCACTGTGCTCACTATCTATGGGAATAATTGGAACCTTATGCTTTTGAATTAAGGCATTAATGTAGTTACCCGCTACGACCAGCGTCTCTTTATTGGCCAGAGCAATAGGAATCCCCGATTTTATTGCTTCTACCGTTGGTTGTAAACCGGCAAATCCTACAAACGCGTTTACAAAAACATCGACTTTACAACTTTGCAGTGCTAATAGCAACCCTTCCAAACCATAGCCAATCCTTACATCTCCGAAATTATAGGTTTTCTGAAACTCTCGGAAGGAATCATAGTTGTAAATCACCGCATACGCAGGTTTAAATTGAGCGATCTGCTGTGCTAATAAATTTATATTTCTATTGGTTACTAAAATAGTGATAGAAAATTTCTGACTATGTCTGGATACAACCTCAAGTGTATTCTTTCCAATCGATCCAGTTGAGCCCAATAAGCAAATTTTTTTCATTTTTTAGAGTAAATCTATATAAGCCGGTTTTATACGGTATTTTAGGATTGGTGTACTTAAAATACTAACATTATACCAGCAGCGAGCGAATTATATTTGCCCAAATTATAATCCGCGTGCAGATTGAATATTGCTACAGTCAAACTAAATCCAAAATTCATGCGCAATTTATTCTCTCCGTCTATCTCAACGTCTCCGATGCCATTTTCACCTATATCAGGAATTTTATCCGTATATATTTTTAATGCACTGGCCTCGAAGCCAATGCCAGAATAAATATCGATTGGCAATAATACTATGCTTTTCGATAACTGGATATTCATAGCAAATGTTCCAGCTTCTAGCCAATCACTTATTTTATAAGTCTGGTACAGTGCTTGAACGCTCATATCTATGGGAAATGTTGGGATCGGAATTAGGTCGGTCATATCATATTTCATACCGATACCAAATAAACTCATTTCCCCTACTTCTTCTATTTTATGAACATTTAATCCCCGTATTGATATTTCAAAATTTGCAAAGAGACCTAGATTGAGTTGTATTTGTGATAAATATAACGATGTTAAACCGCTTCCTGATACCGCCTCCTGTTCAGATGAGAAGGGTCCAAAAAAAGTAGGTACGTCTTCACCCTCAAATATAAAAGTTTTTGCTTTGTCTGGTATTACTATATATACCGTATTTATACCTATATCCATTCTGAGAAAATCCTTAACATACGCTCTATGAAAAAGCGCTCCTGCAGTCGCTGTGCCAAATGCAGTAGCAAAAGGTTGCATATAAGAGCACAGAAAGGAATTTCCATAGCCCTGGATCAGAATTTCTTTTAGATGGTTCTCCAGAGTGTTTTCATTTTGTGCGTAGGTAACTTCCGATAAACATACACTCCATATAGTAATCATACTTAAAATTAACTTTAATCGCCTCATTAATACCACCACCCGAGGATTTCTTACCTGTTATTCTGATTCTATATTAATCAATCTCGCATTGTCTAATTCGCTTGAATGTAAATCTTTAAAATTTAAGACTATTGTTTTATTTAATTCAAGTTGTTTTATAAAAGCAGTCATTATCTGCTCAGGAGTTATAGGATCTGATTTAATTTCATTCAAGCATTTGGTTTTCCTTTGTATTTCCGATTTTATTAATTCCTTGTTTTCATCTGATTCTTTTAAATACTCAGGCAGCTGTTCATGTGCTTTTCCGATAAGCAAGGAACCATGCTGCAGAATTGCATTTTTCAATATTTTTTGGGCACTGCCCATTATTTTCTTTCCATCATAATGCAGCTCACTGTAAGCTGATTTTGTGAAACAGGGAAAATCGTAAGATTGGTCTTTGATGCGTGGCATAATCGACCTGGATTCTTGAATTGCCACATCATATCCCAACGATCTCAATGTTCTAAAGAATAGTAGGTGAATAAATTCATATAATCTTTGATGATTTAAAACAGGTTTGGGGAAAATAGCACTATATGTCAGCTCTTGAGAATGAAAAATAGCTCTGCCACCTGAAGGCCGACGTACATAATGAAATCCCTTATGCTTTAAGCTTTTTAAATCGACAATATTCATATTCTGATGGCAACCGATTGACAGGCAGAACGGTTTCCAGCCGTAAAATCGTAGAATCGAATCTGTATTTTTGTTGCATTTCCGGGCAAGATAGGTATCGATTGCCATGTTATCTCGACCGGAAAATTGCCTATAAGGAATGATTCGAAGTTTAAAGTTGGGAATATTTATAGGTTTAACGGATGACACCGCGCTCGCTTTCCTTGAAGAAGGAAACGATATATTTGACTTCCTGAAGGGGTTCTATTTCCTGTTCGATTTTCTGTAAAGCCTCGGATAATGTTAAATTTTGTCGATAGATTATCTTATACACAGATTTGATAGTGGAAATTTTTTGTGAAGTGAATCCACGTCTTCTTAATCCAACGGAATTCAGACCTCCGAATTGCAGTGGTTCACCCATGGCTAATATATATGGAGGTACGTCTTTAGGAACACGTAGACCTCCCCCAATAAAGGAGTGTTTTCCTATTCTAACGAATTGATGAATTGGTGTAAGGCCGCCTACACCGGCATAGTCTTCGATTACAACATGTCCAGCCATATTTACTGCATTAGCAATAATTACATTATTTCCAATAATACAATCGTGTGCAATATGGCTATAGGCCATTAAGAAACAATCCTTACCAACAACAGTTTTCATGCGATCTGTGGTACCACGGTTTAACGTAGCGTATTCTCTGATTGTTGTCCTATCGCCTATTTCTAAAGTAGTTACTTCTCCACTAAATTTTAAATCTTGAGGGATTGTACCTAAAACGGCTCCCTGAAAAATTTTACATTGTTTTCCGATTCGAGTACCAGATGCAATTAGAACATGCGATCCAATCTTTGTACCCTCATCAATTACTACGTTATCTTCTATAATGCAATAAGGTCCAACCTCCACATCATTCCCAATTTCGGCACCGGTATGTACAATAGCGCTATTATGAATTTGCACGATTTATCATATTCTCCTAATCACCTATCAACGATTGCAGCCATCATTTCTGCCTCACATACAAGATCACCCTTAACAAAAGCTTTTCCGGCCATTTTAAACGTGCTACGTCTTGCTTTCAGCATGGTAAGTTCCATTACCAATTGATCTCCGGGAAGTACCGCTTTTCTGAACTTAACGTTGTCTATACCCATAAACAAGACCAGTTTATCGTCAACTGCTTCGTCTTCTTTAAGTAATAATATTCCTCCCGTTTGCGCCATTGCTTCAACGATTAATACGCCAGGCATAACGGGTCTACCAGGAAAGTGCCCAAAAAAGAAAGGTTCATTAAACGTTACATTTTTGATTCCTACTATTCTATTTCCCGGCTCAAATTCAATAACGCTATCGACGAGTAAAAAAGGATATCTATGTGGTAAAATTTTCTGTATTGCGCTAGCATCAAAAACGACACCTTTAACAGTTACATCTCTGTATCTTTTTGTTATTTTTTGTTTTTTATAAATCGTGCGGATCATGCGTGCAAATTCAATATTACTCTGATGTCCAGGGCGTGCGGCTAAAATTTGGGCTTTTATTGGTGCACCGACCAGAGCCAAATCACCAATAAGGTCTAACAGCTTATGTCGACAGGGTTCATTTTTAAATCTCAGTGGCTTATCATTTAATATTCCTCCGCTAATACCAATCTTGATATCAGAATTGATTTCTAATTTACTCTTTATGTCTGCAATTTCCTCTTCACTCAATTCACGATCAACGATGACAATTGCATTATCTATATCACCACCTTTGATTAGTCCCTGATCAAGCAGAGATTCTACTTCGTGTAAAAAGCAGAATGTGCGAGCTGGAGCAAATTCTGTAATAAACTCCTTCTCTAGTGAAAACAAACCAGAATGCTGGCTACCCAAAGCAGGATTTTTATAATCGATCATAACTGTGATACGGTAATCATCTGTGGGCAGGGCAGCAAATTCAATTCCTCTTTGCTCATCGCGATAAGATAAGGATTCTTCAATTATAACGTAATCTTTAGCTTCATTTTGCGGTTCAATGCCCGCCTCAATCAGCTTATGGACGAAAGGCATTGCGCTACCATCCCCTATTGGCGGTTCATTGGCATTTAATTCAATACGTATATTATCTATTTGTAAACCGACTATGGCGGCAAGAACATGTTCTACCGTATGTACTTCAGCTCCATCGCAAGCAATGGTTGTACCTCGCAGGCTATCAATATTAGTATCTTGTCTTACATAATCGACGAGAGCAGGTATTTCAGGATGATTTTCCAGGTCAATCCGCACGAAACGAATTCCGTAATTTTCCGGAGCTGGTTTGAACGTAATTGTCGTATTGTTTCCTGTATGTAAACCACGACCCCTATAGGTTATCGCTTTTCTGATCGTCTGTTGATTCTCAATCATCTCCCCCGCCTAATTTTTTTATTTTTTCCTCCAACGTTATAATATATTTCTCAAGATTATGAACTTTCTTTGCTAATTCAGGTAAATGACGCAAACTGGCTTCAATTTTCTTCTGTTTCATTATCGGTTGTGCAGGATATCCGAACCATATCTCTCCTGCAGGCACATCCTTTGACACGCCACTTTTAGCAGCCAATATCGCCTTGTCACCAATCTCTACATGACCTACGATACCGACCTGTCCAGCTAATGTTGCATTTTTTCCTATTTTTGTACTCCCAGATATTCCTGACTGTGCGGCAATTACGGTATTTTCTCCAACTATTACGTTATGAGCAATTTGCACCAAATTATCTAATTTGCTACCTTTTTTTATAACTGTTTCACCAAGTGTTGCTCGATCAATGGTACAATTGGCTCCAATTTCAACATGATCTTCAATTCTGACAATCCCCATCTGCGGAATTTTTTTGTAAATGTCTCCACTGGGCGCAAAACCAAATCCGTCGCTGCCAATAACGACACCACAGTGAATTATACAATTATCCCCAATTTCACATTTTTCCCGGATAGATACATGTGAGTAAATTTTGCATTTCTGTCCTATGGTAACCTGATCCATTACAACACAGTTGGGATATATGAGGGTATCCTTACCTATGCGTACTTTTTCACCAATATAAGTGAAAGGACCGATTTTTACATTGTCTTCGATTATGGCACTTGAGGCGATGACCGCTGTTGGATGTATGCCATCAAAATTAGGTTCAACGGTAGGATAAAAATATTCAATCAGTGTGACGAATCCAAGATAGGGATCGTTCACCTTAATATGAGGAATTGGTATATCTTCATGGTTCTGAGTCACCAATAGGGCTGAAGCATTAGTGGTTTCAATATATTTTATATATTTGGGATTAGCAATAAAAGTTATATCACCAGACTTAGCTTCTTCAATTTTTGCCAGACCAGTGATTTCGATATTAGGGTCACCGACTAATTCGCCATTGAGCAAATCAGCGATTTCTGATAATCTCATGTAATGTACTACTTTTGCTTCGCTGTCACACCACGATTAAGTTCCTCAAGAACCTGCTCGGTAATATCATATTTAGGTAGTGCATGTAAAAGTACACCAGAAGACGCATCCAATATCAGGTCATACTCTTCAACCGTACCAATTTTTCGTATAACCGTATTAATTTTATCGATAACTGGTTTAAACAATTCTTGGTTTTTCTTATAAAATTCACCACCTTCGGGATTGAGTTTATCGAATTTGTATTGATCAATTTCAGTCGCTTTTTTCTGGAGCTGTTGTAATTTTTCTTTCTTTTTTTCCTCACTTAATAGAAGACTCTGTGATTCGATCTCATTTGCCATATCTTGATATTCTCGAACTTTTGATTCGTACTCAGCCTGATATTGATTTCTTATCTCTTCCAATTTATTTTGTGCATCAATGGCTTCTTGATATTGACTGAGAATTCTTTGTGAGTCAACATACCCAATTTTTAGCTGAGCGAATGCTGGTGATATTGCGCTTACTATCAACAAAAAACCCAAGATTACAGCTAGTTTTTTCAAAATCGCCTCCTCATATAATACGCTGATCATTTTAATTTATATAAATAATAAATTTACCTATTATATTAAAATTTTCCAAATCTAAAATGTACTTTCCATTGCCCTTCTCTGCGTCCAGAAGCATTGATATAATCGAATCCATACCCAAAATCAATTCCGATAATGCCAATCATAGGCATAAATAATCTGACCCCGATGCCGGCAGAGCGTCTTAAATTAAAGGGATCTGTTTCAGAAATTTCTGCCCAAGCATTCCCCGCTTCGGCAAATAATAAGCCAAAGATAGTAGGATTTGGAGCGATTGGAATCCGCAGTTCCATGCTGTTTATAACCATGGATTTTCCACCAATTGGTCGGCCACTCTGTGTAAGTGGACCAACCTGCCCATCATCATAACCACGCAATGGTTCAGCGAATCCCAGACCACTACCACCCAAATAGAAATATTCCCCGAATAGGATCGCAGAATTCTTTCTCAGCTGTTCAAGAATACCATATTTATTCTTCAAATAAAATACCAATCCAAACGGTAGAGGAATAAACCATTCGGCTGTAAAAATGTTTTTTAAATAATGGGCATCACCACCAAAGGGTCCACCCGACAATTGAATAGAATAAGAAAGTACAGAACCCCTACTGGGAAATTCTGGGTGGTTACGACTATCTCTGGTGATAATTTGAGTGACGCTCAACTGTCTCACATTTTGAAAACCGCCTTGTGTCATGTAGCGTTCTAAAAGTTCCGGATCTCGAATATTCGATATTGTGCTCTCTGAAAATCTCACTATCCAGTCGCCACGAAAATAATTGTCTGGCCAGTGAAATCTTCTTCCGATGTGCACAGATCCACCAATATCACGCCTGTCCCAGGGATAATATCCACCGCCTGTTCTTGTATTAAATATCGAAAATCCGCCCAGTGTTGGTGTGTTAAACAACCAGGGTTCCGTAAAACTAACGGATATGGAACGGTATATTTTACCAAACTGCCAGTCAAAAGTTAACCTTTGCCCATCTCCTCCACTAAATGGGTGTGAAAGAGAAAAATTATTAAATGCTAATCCGAGACTGCCAATTAATCCGTCGCGCTGACTATACCCTGCTGACATATTGGCCATATCAGTCGACTTCTCTTCTACAGTAACTTCCAAATTTACATGCTTATTATCATCTTCAATTAATAGCACATTAGGAAGAACACTTGTGAAATAATTTAGAATCGTCACATCACGAATAGAACGCTCCAGCCTTTCGCTATTAAACACATCACCAGGTTGTAATCTAAATTCGCGTCGGATCACCTTCTCGTGAGTTTTTGTGTTACCGGCAATGTTTATTTCTTTTATCGATACGACATGTCCTTCTGTGATATTAAATGTTACATTTAATGTATCTTTTCCTACCGGATATTCTTGCGGTTGAATTTGAGCGAATAAATATCCTTGATTGTAATACATCTTTTGTAAACGCTCTGTAATCCCTTCGTTATACTTTTTCTGATCATAACTGTCGCCTTTTCTTATATCCAGGGCATATATCAATTCTTCTTTGCTAAAGATCGTATTACCGCTAAAATTTATATCACCAAAAGAATATTTATTACCCTCATAAACCCAAATATCAATATACATATCCGTTCTATCTTCGCTATAGGATATGGAGTCACGCAGGATTTCTGCATCGCGATAACCCTCTTCACGATAATACGCCAATACACGTTCAAGATCTGCCTGATACTTCTTTTGATCAAAATCTGCGGAACGCCACCAGCTATCTTCATTGATATCTTCCATGGCGTCTTTTAAGTCATCTTCATCAATTACTTTATTATCATGAAAGCGAATTGTTTCGACTTGAACTTCTTCTCCTTCATTAAGGTTAATACGTAGATTAACAATACCGTTCTCAACCTGTATGGTGTCTATATCTATCTCTGCTAATAGAAAACCTTCATCCATATACATTTTCTTTATATTCTGTTTTATCTTGGATATCTTATAAGATGAGACGCGCATTCCTCTGTAAACAACGATTTCCTTTTCAATATCCTCTGAATCGAATTCTTCATTACCAATTAATTCAATTTTCCGTAAGGTGGGGTATTCCTCTACTTCAATGAGCAAATCAATACCCTCATATGTTTGATTAGTAACGATTATTTTTACATCAGAGAATATTCCGATGGACCACAGGTTTTTAACAGCCTTTTGCAAATCTTCACCCATGATCTCCTGACCGACCATAAGACCAGAATTTAATCTTACTGTACTAGCTTCGGCAGTTCTATTTCCTTCTACAGTAATTGAAGCTATCGTCACTTTTCTCACCTGTGCTTGACATATTGTGATCAGAATTATGAGTAACAGGTAAGCAAAAATGGATTTTCGCAAGATCTTGCTCCCGGCTAAAATGAAAAAGAATGCCTTAATCTAATCCTAAAATCTTCTAGATAGGGTTTACTGGGATAGAGATGATAATATCGCATAATCTCTCTATCATACTCAAATTCAATAAGTAAGTTCTGATAAAATCGATATTCAAGTCCCAAGGAATGACTAAAGTTGAATTCACTTTCACTATGATTTGCTACAGCAACCAATTTTCCAGTATATGATAAATATAAATCTTTGGAAAGATATTTCCCCACTGTAACCTCAGAACTCTCAAATAAGACCGCATAAGGAGAAATCGTATCATAAAAAAGGGATTTATCATAGATATTTGTATAACCTGTTGTTTCACCCAGGCTAGCCAGAAATAAATTTTGTGTAATTCTGGAATTAAAACGGACCAGATCAAATCCGAGGTAACGTTCCAGTTGTTTTTCAAGGGGTTTCAACAAGGGTCGAATAATATAGTTCTCTGTCACAGCTCCGCCTACTTCTGTTGCTTTTTCTTTAATATTATCAACCGAATATCCTAAATATGACAATACTTGTTCCTGACTTTCACCTATGGTTGGATCTGCGGATATTAGTTTAAATCGAAAATCTTCCCAGCGTGACCGTCGGCTTTCCTGTCCTGTCTCTCTATCAAGAGCGACTAATTCTAAATATATCGTTTTATAACCGGCCCCAATTGAATCCCTTACCGTTGTCATTGCCCGTCCATAGACTTCAGGTTTTTCTTCTATTTTATTAAAAATTACTCCAAAACTTTCTACGCGAAAATTTAAATCGAGGTAATCAAGTCGTCCGCGCGAAGAATAGAGTTCTCCAACAGGTCTAAACGTATTATTATTTATTACACCATTAAAAGTTAATCCTTGGCTTCTAGGATCAATACTCAATTCTGTATCAACTTCTCCCAGAAAGCCAGGAATTGTCTTGACGTAGTGTAAATCCATACCAGCTAAAACATCAACATCCCAATGAATACCTTTTAGGAATTGAACTGCTTTAGTGGGTTTCCCGGATTCGCTCTCCGGGAAGGGAAAAGTAAAGCGGGAATCTGCGAATGTCACCATTCCCCAGGCATGGGGTTCACTAACGGGACCAGCAAAATAGAAATCTTCAGCACTCGTCTTACCCGCCAGTGCTAACGTTCCATATTCCCCATCAGGCATTAGTTTTGGAATGCCGAGTTTTACACCACCTTCTGGAGTTCGCATGGATAAAATTCCGAAATCAAGATCCAACTCTTTAAGATACCACGATTCCAGTCTTTTGCCATCACTCGTTACAACGCTGGCGAGGGTGTTGATAAGCAATGACTTGCCTTCAATTTCACCCCTGACATTTTTAAATATCACTTGATTTGTACCAGGCACTATTTCTATTCTACCACTTATATTCTCGATGTGCTCTGCTACCTCTTTTAACCACAACTCCCCTCTTTCAATTTCTGCCGCTCCTTTAACGACGCGTGGTCTGCTGGGAGTTCCAGAGATTTTTAATTGTATTGTTGAAAAAGATGCGCCGTCTAGAAAAAAACTATCCCACTTGGGAATGAAAGAGAGTATATCGCCATCAAATTTTACATCAAAATCTATCTCACCACCGTCGTAAAGCGGCAGATTACCTTGTGCTTCTAAATGATACTGCCCACCTTTTATAGCGACAAATTTAGCGATATTGATCAGATGATTTTTATACTCAAAATATTCTTTTCCCTGTATTAGTGAGTCGTTAAGTGCAATTTGTACCATATCAAATGGTATATCGCTCAGTACACCATTTCGAAGCTCTACGGTTACATCGCTTTTGGGTGAATTCATATTACCTGTAACTTTCAAACTATAGTCACCACTTCCCGTAACAATCTCCTTTTTACCGAAAAGTGTCTGGAAAATATAATCTGAATCAACATTTAGACCATTTGCTCGGGCATCGATTGTCTGTTGTTCTCCGTCGAGTACTAAACGACCATTCAAAATTGGGACGTTGTTAAGTGCAATATTGGCCGTATCAACTTTGAAATGACTTGTGTCGGCATTTAATGAAATGTTAAATTTATAATAACCGATATTATTGAATATAAAACGATCACCTGTAAAATGACTGGTGATTTTTGGGTTTGCAAGACTACCAGAAAGAGACAATTTTCCACTGAGATTTCCGTGATCTTGCCCTGTGCTATTGGGATAAAAAAGTCCAACATTTATCTTGGAAAACGAAATGTTCGAGTTAATCTGTTCATCGCGTTTTAAATCTATATTAATATCACCCTGTAAAGAGCCATTTGATTTTATCTTACCGTAGCAATAGTCTTTACCAAGGCTAAACTCGTATTTACCCTCAAAATTATTGAATGTTAGTTTTCCCTTAAAGTATTTGTCGGTTTTCATAAAATTCCTGATTTCACTGGTGAAAATTAAACGGCTTTTAGGGCTTGATTTATCACGAAGTAATATTTGTGCATTTAAATGATTCAGTGGACCTGCCACTATTCCTTCAAAGCGATAATTTTTTGAGTACTTACTCAACCAGGAATTATTGGTGAATAAATGAATGGGTGGATTTTCAATATAACCAAAATTGATGGTCGGATTCTCAAAAATATTCGCTACCTCAATTGAAAAAAGGAAGTCATCACTATCTGAATAATTCTTGGCAAAACTGAAAATTCCATTACTCAGTTTAATATCACCGGTAAAATTTATTAATGTATCCAGAGTATCAATCAGATTAATTGACCACGTGCCATCCAGAGTCTTTTCCTTGATGTTACCCTTTACCTTTAACTGCATATTCTGTTGTGCACCTGCTATGCGATCGAAAAATATGTAACTATCAATTGCTCTTGTTGCATCGAAGGTTCCTTCAAATGTACCGTTTTCTGTATTAAACTGACTTTGAGATGTAATATCAAAACCTAAAATTTTAAAGCAAAGACTTGTAATATCAACATGTTCATTTTCGATTTTTAAATCAGCCTTAAAATTTTCAAGAATTTCCGTTTTATAGGTAATTTGTGGTGCAGATAATTTGAAATCGAAACAATAATTATTCGGTGAAATTTTAAAATCACTCTTCATTGTAATGATAAGATCAGCTAGTTCCCTAATATTAAGCAGATCAGCAAAGGGTTTTAATTTAAAATTATTACTTTCCAATTTTCCCGATAAATCTGGTTTTAAAATATTATCCATTTCAGCAGATACGATAAATTCTGAATTATCAAAAATACCTCGACTCTCTTGAATTCTAAGTCCATTATTCAGGATACTTGCCGCAACATTTAATTTTTCAATTTTTGAATTTAAGAATTGAATAGACAAATTTTTAAATAAAAGAGAGCCATTAATGTGAATACTATCTAAAGAAAAATGGTTGCTTGTAATATCTAAATCACTTGTTACAGAACCATCTACAACATGTATTTCGTCTTTTACATATATGAGGTTGGTATTCCTAAGATTGAAATTATGTATTTGTACATGGGCAGAAATATTCTGATTAGTTAGATCCAGAATGCTAGAGAGACTAAAGTTGCTCTTATTTGCATCGAAAAGCATTCCTGTCGCTTCAATTTTTATTGCAGAGAAATCATTACTGTTTATCCAACCGTTTAAGTTTCGTGCTAATACAATTGACTGGCTAGGGGATTTAGATAATATAATTTCCCCTTGCTTAAGGTGAATCTTGTTAATATTCTCAAATTGATTTAAAATCTTGATCAGATTGATATTGGAGGTATCAGCGCGATATGTCTCAGAAGTCTCTGTCGTTCTATCTTCTTTAATCACGACCCTGGGTTGAACTAAAAATATCTTATCAATTGATTTATGGGGATTATCGAGATTTTTAAGAAGTTTTAAAAGACTATAGTCAAACTGCAATCCATTTATCACAAAATCTACATTTGATGAATAATTAATGAATTGAATTCCTCGCAGTTTAATTCGACCAAATCCGAAATCAACGTCGTTAATGGTGATAATTTCTTGACCTTCCTTCGTTAACTGAGAAATTATATAATCAGTGATTTTCTTGTCCAGGTTGAAAAATGATAAAATATGGGGTGTAGCTACGATAACTAATGAAAGAAATAAAATAGACAGAATGACTATGGTTATGAATTTACGCATGAGTTTACTATTAAATAATTTTATCGTAACAAACACAAAATCGGCAAATAAGTTCCCCTAAAAAGGCAAAATTATTTAGCATATAAATTTAAAATAAATAATAAGAAATGTCAAATACAGCCTTGTGCAGCTAAACTGGATGCTCATAGCTGAGGAGCTGTGATATGGTTAAAATTTTATAATCCTTTTCTCTTATGGATCCGATTAATTTATTTAACATTTCATAAGGAAAATCATTTTTGCGATTTGAACCAAAATGCATTAAAATGATGGCGCCATTGAGTTTTTCATTTATTAAAAGTGTATTTAGATGAGCATAAATCTCATCAGGTGTGCGATAGAAGGGTGATTCGGGATCATCGACCCAATCCCACGTATCGCATTGATCGGTCCATCTTATATGTTTGTATCCTAATTCTGCCGCCCAAATTAATATTTCCTTATTATACTCACCATAGGGTGCACGCCAGAATGGTCTTAAATGTTCTTTGAAATGGTGATAAAAAATGCTATCCGTCTTATTTAACTGAGCATAGATAAATTTTCTATCAACGTATTCTAAACTGGTATGATTTCTATCTTGCTCCCAGCTCGTGAGATGGGGATGGCTATAGGTGTGATTTCCAAATTCGTGCCCATCCGATATCAGCCTTTGAACCAAATCAGGAAATTCTCGAATAAATCTCCCGGTTAGGAAAAATGTACTCTTTACATTCAATTGATGCAATATTCTGATGATTGAGTCCGCACCACTGGTACCAGAGCCTGCATCAAAAGTTAATGCCACTACCTTTTTATCCGTACTTAATTTAGAAATAGAACGTGCTAAGAAATAAAGTCTGTGGGAGAAATATGTAACAGAAAATGAATCGACCAATGCCTTTTTACCATTATCGTACAAAGCCCAGATATTAATTGAATTTTTTCCCAGCGCCAGGATTTGAGGGGGAAATTTATATTGCCCAAAACTACTTATTACTGAAGATACGAATTTGCCGTTGTGCCATAAACCGATAATTGCATTGGAAGGGGCATTGCCTGAAATAGATAAAAAATGGGGAGATGGGACAAATGATGTGTCACATGAAAAATATGTAGATGTGCTATCTATCTCTTGACTAATTGTAGATTTTTCACCAGGAACTAACATTCTTTTCATCATGGAATGCATTTCCAGGCGTAAGATGAAAAACAGTATGAGCTGAAAAACAACGATACCGGCCAGGAGATAGGCATACTTTTTTGAAAACCTTAACTTTAAGGTGTTATGCTTAATAGCATATTTTATAAAACACCAGGTGCCACAAAAAATATGATGTTGGAATATGACCTGACAAGAACTACAAATGAAATCTTTACAATAATAGCATTTCCGTGAAGAAAATCTTGCGGGATGCCTTTTACAGGGTGACTTTTGTATAACCATTAAAAAGCTGATCGAAGTTTTGATATAAAAATAAAATAAATATCACTCTCGATCAACTCTTTAATGCTCAGAATAATGTTTATTATAAAATCTTTTAAACTCTTCCTGCTTCTCTTTTATTTTACGCCACCAACTTTCGTTATTTACATACCACTTTACTGTATCTGCCAACGCCTGATGAAAGTCTTTTTCGGGTTTCCAACCCAATTTTTTAATTTTCGTAATATCGATCGAATAACGTCTATCATGACCGGGACGATCTTTGACAGGTTTAATCAGACTTTTTGGTTTATTTAACAATTCTAATATCAAATTAGTTATGGTAATATTTTTTTCCTCGTTACCTGCACCAATGTTGTATATCTCACCTACTTCCCCTCTATGTAAAACAATATCAATTCCAGCACAATTATCCGTTACAAATAACCAATCGCGGACATTTTGTCCATCACCGTATAGTGGTAAGGATATGTTATCTATGGCGTTGGTAACAAATAATGGAATTAATTTTTCAGGATACTGGTAGGGACCATAATTATTTGAACTTCGTGTAATTAATGTTGGAAGACCAAATGTTTGATGGTAAGAACGTACGAGTAGATCAGCACCTGCTTTTGAGGATGAATATGGGCTGTTCGGTTGGAGAATATCTGATTCTTTAAAAGAACCTTGTTCAATAGAGCCATATACCTCATCAGTTGATATGTGAAGAAATTTTTCTATATTGTAACGTTTAGCTGCTTCCAACAATACAAATGTGCCTTTTATATCTGTATCAATAAAGGTACCAGCTTCATGAATTGATCGGTCGACATGAGTTTCAGCTGCAAAATTTACAACAGCATCAACCTGTGGCACTAATTGATTGACAATTGCAGAATCACAAATATTACCATGATAAAAAGAAAAACGTTCATCAGCCTCCACATCCGCTAAATTTTCACGATTACCAGCATATGTTAGAGCGTCTAAAACTATGAGTTTATATTCTGAATACTTGTTTAACATATAATGAACAAAATTACTTCCAATAAAGCCGGCACCTCCCGTAATTAGTATCGTTTTCACTCTACCTCCTGTTCAAATAGCATGATAATTATTATTTATTGACTTCTCATACAAATTACATTACACTAATATTAAACTTTTTATCTGTTCGAGCGTTTTATTGAATTGTATTTTTTAATTTAAACATTAAATTTAAATGAAATGTGAACTAAATCAACAGAAACATGCATAAAACTTGTGCAATTAGTTTAGTACTTTTATTTCTCTGCTTTAATGTCTACAGCCAGGGATTTTATTTTGGTAGGAACAAAGTACAATACACGGAATTTGACTGGCATGTATTAAAAACTGAACATTTTGACATTTATTACTATCCAGAAATGCAGGATGTTGCTGAGAAAGGTGCAAAATTTGCTGAGGACAGTTATGATATATTGCAGACTAAATTCAACCATACAATCACACACCGAATACCATTAATTTTTTATAGTTCTCACCTACATTTCCAACAAACAAATATTACTCCTGGATTCATACCCGAAGGAGTTGGTGGGTTTTTTGAATTTCTTAAAGGCAGAGTGGTTATTCCCAATAATGGTAATTTGAATCAATTCAGGAAAGTTATTAGGCATGAGCTGGTTCATGTTTTTATGCACAGCAAAATAAATCGTGTCTTGAAAAACAAAGGGCGCTTAAATAGTGCCATTTTTCCGCCCTTGTGGTTCACCGAAGGCTTAGCGGAATTTTGGTCCTCTGAATGGGATTCACAGGCCGAAATGGTGATTAAAGATGCAGTATTACATAATTATATGGTATCTCTTGAAGATATTTGGTCTATCACGGGCACCTACATGATGTATAAAGTGGGTCAGAACATCTTGGAATATATTGCCCAGGAATTTGGGGAAGATAAGGTATTGTTATTAATGGAAAATCTTTGGAAATACAGCAGCTTTCGTGATTGTTTTTGGGCAACTATTAGTTTGAGTTATGAAGAATTTGATGAAAAATGGCTTTATAGTCTTCAAAAAAAGTATTACCCCCTGCTGGCTCATGATGATTTTTCTGTCAAAGTAGCGGAAACCGTTGTTCGTGAAGGTTACAATTTTAAGCCAGCATTTTTTAATTATAATGGACAAGATTTTATCGTATTTACAGGTAATCGAACCGGTTATTCCAGTATCTACATGCGCCCCATGACCGCACTCGGCATCCATGATGATGAGTATTCTGAAATATTGATAAAGGGTGAAAAATCTTCAGATTTTGAAGCATTCCATCTACTCAGTTCCAAGATAGATGTAAACGAGGCGGGCGTGTTGGTTTTTGGTTCAAAAAGCGGTGAAAACGATGCTCTTTATTTATACAGTATTCCCGAACGTAAGATCGTTTCCAAGTATTACTTTAAGGATCTTGTTGGTATCCTGTCACCTTCCTGGTCACCAGACGGTACAAAAGTGGTATTTTCCGGCTTAAGTTTTTCGGGATATAACGATTTATATATTTTTGACACAGTAAAGGAAGAATTAACAAGAATCACTAGCGACTTTTATGATGATATCGATCCATCCTGGTCTCCGGATGGCAATTTTGTCGTATTTTCCTCAGATCGGACGGAATTCGGAAAAGAATGGGCGTATAATATATTCATAATCAACATAAATACAGGTAACATCTCTTATGTGACGTACGGTAAGCAAAATGATGAAGCACCAACCTTTTCTCGTGATGGTAAATATATCGCTTTTACTTCGGACCGTGATTTAAGTCTGAATATTTATCTTGCTGAAATTGATGATCGCTATCAACCTTTGCAATTTTATAAAATAACAAATTTCGTTAATGCGGCCTTTGATCCGGAGTGGACTGATGACGGTGGCTTACTCTTTGCTGTATATGAAAATCGAAGATTCCAGATAAGGCATATGCAAAATCTACTCGATAGAAAAGCTCAGGCACCCAGTTTTAGACTGGCAAAAATAAAGAAAAGCTCGGAACACTGGAGGTTCGATAATTTAGAGGCCGAAGATGAAATAGAACGTGTTAAATACAGAAGAAAATATGATCTAGATATCGTTCAAACCCAAGTCTCCCAGGATCCAATTTTTGGCACTTCTGGTGGTGCGCAGGTAGCATTTACTGACATTCTGGGTAATCACCAATATCATATATTAATTTATAATAATGCCAGAACAAGTTCTGAATTTCTTAAGAGTTTTAACTTTGCTTTAACCAAAGTCTCCTTAGAAAAACGAACAAATTACGCTTATGGACTATTTAGATTTGCCGGGCGCTTTTTCAATTACGACGAATCACTCTATTATGAAGATAGAGCCGGTGGTTTTTTAGCACTCAGTTACCCTTTATCACAGTTTATACGCCTTGAATTCTCATCAAGTTATAGCTATTCTGACAAGGAAGTATTTGGTCTGAGAAGACGTATTGCATACCTAACTTCCAATTTTGTCTCATTTACTAAAGACAATTCTATTTGGAGTTCTTCAGGACCAATAGAAGGTCAAAGAATTAAAATTTCACTGGGTAATACTTTTGATATTAAGTATTCAAATGTTAATTATTACACCATTATCGCAGACTACAGACACTATTTTCGCCTAGGTTTGCGCAGTGCCTATGCCATGCGTTGGATGTATCTGATTAACGATGGACGTGAAGCACGAAGATTTTACTTAGGTGGTAGCTGGGATATGCGAGGTTATCCCTTATGGTCAATCCGTGGCAGAAAAGTATTGTTTACCAGCCATGAGATTCGATTTCCTTTTATAGATCTATTAGGAATTCGTTTCCCGTTTGGAACCATTGGTTTTAATTCAATAAGAGGTGCTCTGTTTTTTGATGCAGGTAATATTTGGAACAGAAGTTGGGAAGACACCTATGGTGGACCCATAGGTAGTTTTGGTATTGGATTACGAATGCGTTTAATCGGTTATCTTGTATTGCGTCTTGATATGGGAAAAACCACTAATTTCAAACAGATAAGTAATGGTATATTCACACAGTTCTTTTTTGGATGGGATTTCTGATATGAAACTGAGCTCAATATTATATATCGTGTGTGCCCTGTTAGTACTCGGTTGCAGCAAACTGAGAATAAAAGATTTTCCATTACATGCCAATCCCTCAGAAGAACTCTATTTGACTTCACAGGTAACCTATCAAAGAAATGCCTTTGTGAATGAAGAACTTCACCCACCCCTTGTAAAAGATTGGGAAAATGATTATACCTCCCTACCCAACCGCGGTTTTACAGCAGTTGATAAGTGGTTACTTTTTGGCACCAGTAATGGCTATTTGGCAGTCGCAGATTTAAACAACGGCCGTTTAAAAGGTAAAAAAAATCTTGGTGATTCCTGCCCCACTCCCCCTACCGTTTACCGCAATATTCTTTACCAAACATTTGAAGTCGGATCATCTGGAATTATAGCCTACGATGCCCAAACGGGGGATAATATATGGTCCATTGATGACCTGCACTCTAAATCGTCCCCGATTGTTGTGGATAACAAAGTCTATTACCAGACTGTTAATGGAATTATTTTTTGTCTTAATTATCTAACGGGTGATAAAATTTGGAGTAAAATATTTCCTTCACCTATTGCTAACTCCGCCACTTATATAGATAACCTTATTATTACAGCTGGAATAAACGGTCTGGTTATGGCCCATGAGTATACATCAGGTATAACCGTCTGGGAGAAAAGCTTTAATGCATCTTTCATGGCTGATCCTGTTATTCACAGCAATCAACTTTTTCTGGCCAGCCATAGTGGTGATCTGTTCATCCTGGATGTACATACAGGAAATGTACTCTATCAGAAGTCATTTTCAATCCCCTTATATAATGCACCAACTATAGATACTAAACATATTTATATAGCTCTAAGTAATGGCAATTTAGTAGCCCTGAATAGAAATACTTATGTTCAAAAGTGGCTTTTTAAAGCTGTTGGACCTATCGCTGATGCACCACTGGTCACAGAGACATATATTTATTTCGCCACTTTAGCCAAGCATTTGTATATTTTAAATAACCAGGATGGTGAATTATTGCAAGATATCGAATTAGAAGGGCGTGCAAGATCAACACCAATTATTAAAAACGGTCGATTATTAATTACTTGTGAAAATGAAAAGGTGGTTACCTATGTGGCAAAAAGTTAGGTTGAGTATTTTCTTAATACTCATTTTAATTTCATCCAGCATGTCCCAAAGTGAAAGGAATACAGGATTTCTCTCTGTTGATAGTGACTATAATTTTGACCTGTATCTAGACACAATGTATATTGCCAGTCGATCCTTCTCAAACCTGGCATTACCTCCTGGTAATTATATACTTAGAGCCTATGATGCAAATGATTTAAGCTGGCAAAGCAGAGGTTTCACCAGACAAGTACAGATTTTGCCGGGTGAACATGTAAAACTTACCTTTGATCAGCAGCAAGCCATACATTTATACAGTAAACCCTTTGGAAGCGAAGTATACCTAAACAATGAGTTGCTGGGTAAAACTCCACTGGTAGTGACAAATCCGATTACAAACACTGAAAAGTTAACTTTAAAAAAGACGGGTTTTCAAGAGTTCAATTTGTTTGTAAATAATAATCAGAAAGAATATCTTGTTGAGTTGAAAAGGAAAGATGATATAAATCAGACACTTGTATTTAGAGCTGTTCCGGATAAAAAGCATATTAGCTGGTTAAGGGAAGGGCTTGTGGTAACTTCGCTTGTAAGCAGTTGGGCATCGTTCTTTTTCAAGAGAGAAGCAGACAAAAATTATGAAAAATATTTACGTACAGCCGATCCCTTCCAAATGGTTACTTCTTTCAGAAAGACACAGGATTTTGATAGATATGCGGAAATAGCATTGGGTGTATCACTTGTCTCACTGGGCACTTATCTTTTTCTATTACTTATCGATTAATCTGAAACGGTTAATTCAACAGTTGGTCAAAAGTAGCTCTTCAGGAGGATTTAGTTTCACTGAGGAGTAATATCTGCGGCATTTTTTCTAATAAATCTTGTATATCTCGTGCTAGATCACTCTCAAAATACAATCTTTTATTACTTTTGGGATGAATAAAACTGAGCTGCTTTGCATGGAGTGCCTGACGATTTATTCTATTTAACATATCAATCCCGCGTTTACGCAGATAAGATGGGAGTCGATATAGTTGACTCTTTCGACCATTATAATCGGGATCACCAAATACAGGATGATTGATATGGTTTAAATGAACGCGAATTTGATGCGTTCGTCCCGTTTTCAAAATTAACTCGAGTAATGCAAAATATTGGTAATTGCGAATAATCTTATAATGGGTAAGGGCCTTTTTGCCATGGTTATATGATACAGCCATCTTCTTACGGTCACGCCGACTGCGATCTATTTGAGTTTCTATTTCACCCGAGTCTTGCTCAGGCACACCCCATACCAGGGCATGGTAAGTACGTATAATGTCTCTCGTTTCAAACTGATGACTTAAAAACACATGGCTTTCATCCGTCTTTGCAACAACCATTAGACCTGACGTATATTTATCCAAACGATGCACAATTCCTGGACGTAATATTCCATTAATGCCAGAGAGGTTGCTACAATGAAAAAGTAATCCATTTACCAAGGTGCCACTCCTATTACCTGCACCCGGGTGAACAACAAGTCCTGCCGGTTTATCAACAACTAAAAGAAATTGGTCTTCATATAGTATATTCAAAGGAATATTTTCAGGTGTGAGTTGACTTTCTTGTGGCGCTTTAAATTGAATGGTTATATGATCATTTGTCTTGATCTTATAACCGGCTTTAACACGGCGGTTGTTAACACGGATATCACCCGCAACTATTAGATTTTGAAGGTGGGATCTTGTAAGATAGTTATAATATGCAAGTAAAAATTTATCCAGTCTCTGTCCGGCCTCATCAGAGCATGCTGTAAGTGAATATTCTCCATTCTTCACAATTATATTTATGCTTTTTGTTTTACTGCAGCCCTTTGGAAAAAAATCATCCAAGTTATCAGCACCATGCCACAGGTAACAGCGGAATCAGCTACATTAAAAATCGGCCAGCGAGTTAATTCATAACCTTGAAAATTAATAAAAAGGATTTTAAACGGGGGAATTATTATATTAAAAAATTCAACATCAAAAAAATCAATTACTTTTCCAAAAAAAATCCGATCGATTAGATTGCCTATCGCACCCCCTAAAATCAATGATAGAGAAAAACGGAACAAAAGACGTTCATTAGGTAATCTGATCAGATAAATAAATATAATCAAAGAAGCGATCACTGATAGTATGGTAAACAACAGTTTACTCTCTAATTGAATCCCAAATGCCATACCGGGATTTTCAATATAGGTCAATTTAAAAAAATCTCCAAGGACCTCTATTGAATCATGGAGCTGCATTGAGTTTTTTACAATGATTTTAGAAATTTGATCAATAATAACCACGATTGCAGCAACGTAATAGATTAATATTGACTTAGTTGGCAATTCTTTCTTAATCATCAGAGATTTGCCGACCTGTTTTTTCAGCATGTATTTTTGCCTCATAGGAAATCGTCGTGGTGGGAACGGCTTCCAGTCGTTCTTTACTAATTTCTTTACCGGTTACGCGACAAATACCATAGGAACCATTTTTAATGCGTTCTAAAGCTTCATCAATTTGTTTAAGATATTTTTCGTCGCGGGACACAAATAGAAATGCCTTCTCTCTCTCCATCGCATCTGTCCCTTGATCAGCCATATGGAATGAATAAGCTGAGTGGTCCCCGGAGGCCTCCTGATTTGTCGAGTTTACGATACCTCTTAAATACTCTACGTTCTTAATAGTCTCTTCTCTTTTCTTTAAAAGAATGCTTTTGAAATATTCCAGTTCCTCTTTTGTCATAGAGCTAATCTCCTATTTATTTCCATTTTTTCTAATTCCTAGTATGAAGCTAGCCTCACCAATAGCGATTTCTTTTAATATTAAATCATCGACCTTATTATCTAATATATTTAGCGCAAGTGTTTCATTTTTAATATAGTCCATTTTATGACGTACAGCTCTTTCGATGGATGCCGGTGCAGAACCAATATAAATTTCTATTCTATCTGTAACATTATAATTTGTCTCTTTCCTTAGATTTTGAATTCTGTTTACAAGTTCACGAGCCAAACCTTCATCGATCAATTCTTCGGTCAATGTTAATTCCAGAGCTACGGTTAAATCGGATTCAGAATGTACAGCAAGACCTTCTTTTGCCGTTGTCTGAATTTCAACATCTTCTAATAACACTTTAATCTCTTGACCTTCCAGCATAACACGCTCATACCCCTGTTTCTCTAGAGATTCAATTTGTCTTTGATCAAAAGCAGAAAGAACAGGCGCTAATTTACCCATCAATTTACCTACCTTCGGTCCCAGATTTTTAAAATTCGGCTTCACATTTTTATTTAGCAATAGCCCTGGTGAGTCTATCAATTCCAATTTTTTTACATTTAGTTCATCGCAAATGATCGCTTTCATTTGCATTATACTTTTTTTATCAACCTCGCTCCTGACATAAACTAGTACGGCTGGTAATGGTTGCCTTACTTTGATATTACTGTCATTGCGCAAAGCCAGGCTGATGGAGACAATATTTTGTACCAAAGCCATGCGGCGTTCCAGTTGCGCATCGCAATGTATCTTCTGTTCCTGGCTAAGCTCAGGATACAGACAAAAATGTACGCTCTCAGGATCATCTTGATTTTTCAAATTGGTATAAATATCTTCGGCAATAAACGGGCAGAAAGGCGCTATCAATTTAGCTACTGTAAATAAAACTTCATGAAGTGTCTGGTAAGCTGCTAATTTATCATTCCAGTCCTCGCTTTTCCAAAAACGGCGGCGATTCCTGCGAACATACCAGTTGGATACATCATTGACAACATAGTCACTAATCATTCGCGCTGCGCGAGTCAATTCGTAATGCTCTATATCATCACCAACTTTTTCTGTAATTGAATAAAGCCGTGATAGAATCCAGCGATCAATCTCGGATCGCTCTGGCACAGGTACATGTTTCATTTGAGAATTATATTTATCAATATTAGCATAGAGCACAAAAAAGGAGTAGCTGTTAAGTAATGTATTAATAAACTTTCTCATTACTTCTCTTACGCCTTCTTCATCAAAGCGTTTGGGAGTCCAAGGTGCACTAACAGTCATTAAATAGAACCGAACGGTATCTGCGCCATATTTGGAAATAATATCTTCGGGAATAACTACATTTCCCTTAGATTTGGACATTTTCTGTCCATCTTTATCCAATATCATCTCATTAACGACGATATTCTTAAAAGCTGGTTCATTAAACAGCAGTGTCGAAATAGCTAGCAAGGAATAGAACCAACCCCTTGTTTGATCAATTCCTTCACAAATAAAATCTGCTGGAAAATTCTTTTCAAATTGTTCTTTATTTTCAAAGGGATAATGATATTGGGCGTATGGCATACTTCCAGAATCAAACCAACAGTCAATCACTTCAGGTACGCGGTGCATTGATCCTTGGCATTTTTCACAAGCTAATGTAATCTGATCAACAATTGGTTTATGTAAATCTAGTTTTTCAGGAATGTTGCGTCCTTTTTCATGTAATTCGGCTATACTACCAATAGCAGTCACTTCAGCACAGCTCTCACATTTCCAGATATTTAATGGTGTACCCCAATAGCGATCTCGCGAAAGTGACCAGTCAATATTATTTTTCAACCACTCACCAAATCTGCCACTACCAACTTCGGGAGGATACCAATTAATTTGATTATTATTTGCTAATAAATCATCCTTATGTTGGGAAGTCCGGATATACCAGGATTCGCGCGCATAATAAAGAAGTGGTGTATCACAACGCCAGCAATGAGGATAACTATGATTAATAGTCAATATCTTGATTAATTTGCCCTGCTTTTTTAAATCGTTTATAATTTTTTCGTCTGCATCTTTGACAAATTGGTGCTTATAATCTGTTATGATTTCCTCAAATTTTCCACTCTGATCAACAGGCCGGACAAGCGGTAGATCATATTTTAGTCCGGCTTGATAGTCGTCTTCTCCAAATGCAGGTGCTATATGAACTATTCCCGTTCCATCAGCGGTAGTAACAAAATCTCCTGTTATAACATAAAAAGCCCGTTTATCCGTTGGTACAAAATCGAACAGTCTCTCATATTCCATACCCTCTAATTTGGTACCACTAATGCTTTCCACAATTTTATAGGAGCCTGGTGCGAAGAGATCATCAATTCGCTCCTTAGCCAAGATATATTGATCCCCATTTGCCTGAAGCTTAATATATTCTACGTGTGGATTTACTGCCAATGCAACATTGGATATCAGCGTCCAGGGGGTGGTTGTCCAAACAAGAAAATAGGTATTTTCTGCGCTTTTAAGCTTTATTCTGACATAAATGGAAGGATCTTTAACATCACGATAGCCTTGAGATACCTCGTGGCTTGAGATGGGGGTTTCACATCTGGGGCAATAAGGTAGAATTTTAAATCCCTGATAAAGCAGATTTTTATCCCAAATTTGCTTTAGGAGCCACCAAACGGATTCGATATATTCGTTGGTAAATGTAATGTAAGGATTGTCCAAATCCAACCAATAGCCGATACGCTCCGTTAAGGAATCCCATTCTTTTTTATAGTGAAACACACTTTCTTTACATTTCTGGTTGAATTGTGCAATACCAAATTTTTCGATTTCATCCTTACCATTTATATTTAAATCCTTTTCGACCTCAATCTCCACTGGCAAACCATGTGTATCCCAGCCTGCCTTACGTCGCACCAGAAATCCTTTCATTGCTTTATAGCGGCACACGACATCTTTAACAGTCCTTGACATGACATGATGGATACCCGGTCTTCCATTTGCTGTTGGAGGACCCTCGTAGAAGACGAACTCTGGTGAATTTTGTCGCAGGGCGAGACTCTTCTTAAAGATGTTCTCTTCTTTCCAAAACTGCAATATATTTTCTTCTCGTCCGGCAATATTTAGCTTACTGGAAACTTCTCTAAACATGTACTAGCCTATCTATCCCTGTTTATAATTCTTCTATGACCTTTTTCATTATCAAAGTCAACTTGGGTTCTGCTCCATTGGCCGTTTCAATAATCTCTTTTATATCAACGGGCTTCAACGCATCCGGAAAGCATTCATCGGTAATCACCGAAATACCCAATACTTTTAATCCACAATGCACAGCTACGATATTCTCAGGAACGGTAGACATACCTACCGCATCTGCACCAATCATTCTTAAAAAACGATACTCCGCCCTTGTTTCAACATTCGGTCCAGAAACAGCCACAAATACCCCTTTTTGTATCTTTATCTTATTTTCAAGAGCAATTTTTTCTGCCAGTGTAATCAACGTTTTGGAGTAAGGTTCAGACATGTCAGGAAATCTGGGTCCAAATTCATCAAGATTTGGTCCAATCAGTGGATTATCACCTAAAAGGTTGATGTGATCCTCTATTAGCATCAAATCACCACGTTTGAATTGGGGATTCATGCCTCCGCTGGCATTGGAAATTAACAAGCTGTGAATACCAAGTTTTTTCATAACCCTTACTGGAAAAGTAATTTGTTTCATCGAATAGCCTTCATAGAAATGAAATCTACCCTGCATGGCCACAACCGATTTCCCGCTTAAATCACCGAGTAGCAGTTTTCCCTCATGTGTCTCAACAGTAGAAATTGGGAAATGAGGAATTTCCTTATATGAAAGGGAGGTTTCAACGCTTATCTCTCTTGTTAATCCCCCTAAACCTGTTCCTAAGATGATTCCAATTTCTGGTTTCAGTGCAGATTGATTGCGAATATATTCCGTTGTCTCTGCAATTTGATCCAAATACACTTGTGCTGTCATATCCGGATATTAATCCTCTTTCTTCTTTTTCTTTTTTAGTTCTTCTAACATTTTTTCCTTTTCGGCCTGCTGTTCTTCGAGTTTTTTCTTCTCTTCCT
>SMTZ1_10002520_pt1 | contig 26839 bp, 23 predicted proteins | sample DeeMarSWOR136_30_FD_25667 | JGI IMG/M metagenome (IMG submission 25667)
TGCGGCGTTAAGCTACGACGCTGTCTCGAATGCGCTCCTCCGACCGTTAGAGTATAAATATGATTCGCCGAGGAATTTAGACGAAATATCCGATGTGAAGTGGGTAGTAGTATTGGGAGGTGGTCACATATTTGACCCACGGGTCCCCATTACCAGTCAAATTTCAGGTACCTGTCTTGTTCGACTTGTTGAGGGTATTCGACTGCATAAGATGTTGGCCGGGAGCAAGCTCATTCTTTCAGGTGGGCGGGGCTTTGATCCGGTGCCAAACGCCAAAATTATGGCCGATGTTGCTACCGCAATTGGGGTAGACAAGGAGGATTTGATTCTCGAGTCGGTTTCCAGAGACACAAAGGATGAAGCCCGGCTTATTCAGAAGATAGTGGGAAGTGATAGATTTGTTCTGGTTACTTCTGCCTCTCACATGCCGCGTTCCGTTCCCCTCTTTGAAAAGCTGGGAATGAAACCCATTCCAGCACCAACGGCTCATCAGGTAAGAGAAAGGCAGGCGATGAGTCCCGGCATGTTCTTCCCGAGTGCCGATAACCTTCGAAAAGCTAAAATGGCCTTTCATGAATATCTCGGTTCAGTCTGGGCAAGAATCAGAGGGCAAGTCTAGAAAAGGAGACTGAGTTACTTGGGTTACTTGGGTTACTTGGGCTTAACGGGTTTTTCTGGTTTGTTCGGTTTGTTCCGTTGGGAACGTGTAGATGGTTTAGAGCGTTTGGATGGTTTGGATCGTTAAAATGGATTAGAGCGTTGAAACCGCGAGAAACTCAGTAGACTATTAAAAGGGAAAAGGTTATAAAAACCCGCCTTCCTCTTTAGGAAGTGCGGGTTTTTTTGGTTTATCTGGTTTGTTTCGTTTGTTTGGTTGATTCTATTGAGTCTGTTGGGTTCAGTCGGGAATTTCCAATAAATCTCAAAAAATCTCGATCAATCTCGGTATCCTATTGAAGATCTAAACGAGGGTAGGATTGTGGTCTCATAACCTATTTACTTCGAAATCAGAAACGGAAACGGTATCAAATCACAATAGTAAAAACGGTTGTCTCTCAAAATAATTTCTCCTTTTTTGTGTGATATCCCCTTCCGGAATATGGGTCCTTCATATACAAATGAATGAAATTCGCCATTCTCACCGCAAGGATCAACAGTAGGAGGGATTTCGGATAGAAATTGCTCATCAAATACCCTACCAACAAACATCTTGTCGAGAACATTTGAGTCAACACAGGTAACAACCGCTTTGAATCCCAAATCTATGAATGTATGGGCAAGTTCACAGGTTTTCCTCCCGATATTTCCTCACATCTTCGAGGAAAACATCACCAAAAACTACGGACGAAACACCTCGGCTTTGGTAATGTATTAGTTTGGCTCTCATGTTCGCTTCATACTCTTCATTGGATGAGTTCTTCGTGATATATACTTTTTCAATCACAAGGCCTAAACATTTCGCCTGGAGTTCAAGAAGAGTAGTCTGAACCCCATGCATGCTAATTCTGCCGTAGTCTTCTGTTACGGTTGTTAGCAAGGCTGCTACCCCATAACGATGATCCCTTTGTAACTCGTAAAGGGCCATGGCGCTTTCTTTACCGCCGCTCCATGCTAAAAGGACCTTCTCAGTCATTTTCATACCTATACATGGTTAAGATTTGCCATTTCCGATAACGTTACGTAGTAAAAATCAAAAGTTCATTTATGCTAAGCTTATATGAAGATCCCATTGATTAAAGGTTTAAACTCTATTATTTTATCGAATCCAGGGGCTTTTAAAATTGAATTCCAACCGTTTCATCCTGAAGCCAGCTCAATTATTGCAAGACCATCTAAGCCTGTTTCTCGGCGGAACCTTACACGGCCCTATTTTGGATCTGGCCTGTGGTGATGGGCACAATGGAATCTTTTTGGCCCAGAAGCACTTGAAGGTGATCTGTTGCGATAAATCCCGAGAAACCCTTGACAAAGCCAGGCAGCTTGCGGCCCAAAACGGTGTGACCGTGGAGCTCTGGCAGGTTAATCTTGAACGGGAGGGGATCAATCCATTCCCTGAAGAGTTTTACGGCGGAATCCTCGTTTTTCGTTATCTACATCGGCCCTTGATACCCTCCATGAAAAGGGCCCTGAAAAAAGGAGGCATCCTCATCTATGAAACCTTCACCGTCGAGCAACCGAAATTGGGGAAGCCCCGTAATCCAGCTTTCTTACTGAGACCAGGGGAGTTACGCGAGTGGTTTGAGGATTGGAAGATCATCCACTACTTCGAAGGGATCAAAGATAACCCCAAAAGAGCCGTGGCCCAAATTGTCTGCCGAAAGACCATCAATCCAGATTCCCTTTCATCCAGAGAATAGTCTCCTCGATAAAGGCATCGAAATCATCCAATCCCCCTTTCAACTCTTGATAGATTCTTCTCCGGTCAATGGATATGTACTCATGGACCAGAATGCCTCGGAAATCTCCAAGTCCCTTGAGTCTTTTCCTGAGATCCAAAAAGATAGGCCAGAACAAGGAAAAGTCCTTGTTCAAATCCCACACAAAGTTTAACATAGGGATGATACAACAATTTCCTTAAAGGCTCCGTTTGAAATTGCAGTTACGCCTTAACATTTACTGGATAATTTCAGTGCTCTATATGGGCCTGATCTTCCTCTTCTCTTCATTTCCCCCGCCCATGGAACTCTCTTCTTCCCCCTTTGCCGACAAACTGGTTCATCTGTTAACATATGGGTTGCTTGCCTCTCTAATATACTTTGCCCGTGAGAAATCTCGGGCAATTTTTCATCCGATTTTTATCCCCTTTCTCATTGCCTTTCTCTACGGGCTCTCGGATGAAATCCATCAGCATTTCGTGCCGGGGAGGGAGGCGAATCTGTTCGATGCCCTGGCCAATGCCGTGGGTGCCTTTGTCTTCCTCCTGGGAATCCATGCCAAAAAGTATGGGTGGAGGATAAAGTGACCCAATAAGAACCGGTGAGCGGGAAATGCTTTTCCCTCTTGAATTTGAGCCTTCTTAACTGAAGCGCCACAACACAATTTCTCCCGATTTGGTTACATTTTTGTACGATTAGTAACAAATTTGTTATTCACATGAGACGTTCCTTTTCGCCCATCAAAGAGGAGTCTTTGAATCAAATTTATTCCTGATATCAACAGCTTATTCCAATTTCCTTGATTTCCGAAGTGGTTTTATTCCCAAAAAGCATAATATCCAGGCATCATCGCTATCTAACACATTTTATTACACTTTTTTAACAATGGCTCGCGATTTGCTAATAAAATCAACGCATTAAAGGGCTCGTAAATCAAACCGCGATGTTTCATCGTGTTTACGGCCCTCAGAATGATGGGGAATCCTTACAAAACCAACCCCATTACTGGTCCATCACCGCCGCCCGAACCTAAAAATACCCCCCGCTCCAAAATGGCCGGGCGGCGGTGATGGCGAAATTATCCCACCTGAGAACTCCACCAAGGCGGCGTCGCTTGAGCACCAAAGGGGGCTCCTCTCATTTTCTTCAATACCCCATTCAATGATGAGTAATTCCCCTATTCGAACACTCTTTTCGGCTTCCTGCCAATGGCCAAAATAAGAGGCCTCTTAAACGAGGCCTCTTATTTACCTTGGTGCCGGAGGTCGGATTCGAACCGACACGGAGTCAAACTCCGCGGGATTTTGAGTCCCGTGCGTCTACCAATTTCACCACTCCGGCGGTTTGATTATTGTCAACCAAAAAGGATCGGGAGTTTATTGAGTTGCTTGAGTTGCTTGGGTTTATCAGGTTTAGATCGTTAGGATCGTTAATATCGTTGAGATCGTTTGGAGCGTTCAGTGGGCCTGTTGAGTTCAATCGGGAATTTTCAATAAATCTCAAACACTTACTGACAGAGGCTAAACTCTTGTCTTCGCTTGCATCTCAAAACCCTTGCCTTTTCTTGAATAATCGGTATAATACTATTTGGTATAATACCAAAAGGTAAATTGAAGGACTGTTTTATGCCCAATCCCTTTAAGTATGGTATCGTAGTCTCTGGGAACGATTTCGCGGACCGGGAAAAAGAACTGAAAGAGCTCGTTGGCAAACTCAAGGAGAATGTACGTATTTTTCTGGTTGCCCCAAGGCGTTATGGCAAAACATCTTTGATCAAGAATGCTTTGGAGAGGATAGAAAAGAAAGGACTGCTTACTGCCTATGTTGACCTCTACTGGGCTACCTCGTCAAAGGAGTTCCTCGAAATTTATGTTTCTAGTCTTTTACGAGGATCGAAGTCTATCACCCGGAGAGCCGTCTCCATCGTTAGGGATTTTTTGCCGAGACTCAGGCCGCGTCTTAGTTTTGACCAAGAGGGCAGAGTGGAATTCACTTTAGATATCTCCAGGCACCCACCTGTGGAAGCAGAGAAGGAAGTCTTCAATTTGCCTGAGCGAATTGCCAAGTCTCAGGGGAAACGGTTTGTGGTTGTCCTCGACGAATTTCAGGAAATTTTCAGGCTCGGCGGAGAAGAATTAGAAAGACAGATCAGAGCAGCAATCCAGCATCATTCAAACGTTAGCTACCTTTTTGCCGGAAGTAAATCTCACATGCTTATTGATATGGTCTCAGATGGATCGCGTCCGTTCTATCAGATGGGCACCCTCATGACCCTTGATAAGATCCCCGAGGAGGAATTCCTATCCTTTATCGAGTCCAAGTTTATTCAATCTGGGAAAAAAATTTCCTCCTCCGCACTGAATAGGATCCTTAGGGAATCCGATAATGTGCCTCATTATGTTCAGCTTCTCTCCTTTAACCTTTGGGACCATTTTCAAAGGGTGTCTTATATCGAAGAAGTTCATGTGGAAGAAACTTTGCATATCACACTCAGAGGGCAGGAACCTGCCTATCTCACCCTCTGGGAAGGGCTTACACATCATCAAAGACTAACCGCAAAGGCCGTGGCCGCCCAGAAAGGCCGTCTGATGACAGCCAAGGACACAATCCGTCACTTCGACCTCGAATCGGCTTCGAACGTATCAAAGAGCCTGAAATCCCTCATTTCAAAAGGTGTAATCAGAATAGAAGAAGGTGCCTACGTCTTTGAGGTCGGGAGGTGGATTGAAAGAATTAGGGAAAGGTATTGATATAAGTGTTGTTTGGGTTTGTTTGGTTTAGATGGTTTGGATGATTTAGATCGTTAGGATCGTTAGTATCAAGTTTAGCGAAGGACAAGAGTGTATATAGGCTATGGGTAAGAGGCTATGGGCTATAGGCCATTGCCCATCGCCTTTTGCCTCACTAGTTTGGTTTGTTCGGTTATTCGGTTTATTCCGTTTATCTGGTCTATTCGGTTGGGATCGTTTAGAACCCTATGATGGTTAATCTCGTTTGTCCGGTCTATTTCGTTTATTTCGTTAATATCGTTTAGATTGTTAGTATCGTCAGGATGGTTGGGAGCGTGAATAATGGCGCTGGGCTGCGGGGAAATACAAGTGCTGCGATTTGGAGGATGGAATTACGCTCAGGGACAACGGAATTCCCCGAAAAATCCGGAAACTCCAGATGGAAGAATACGTTGACAGCTCATGTGCCCTATGGTATTTTTTAGTACCGATGGGGCTGTAGCTCAGATGGGAGAGCGTGTGACTGGCAGTCACAAGGTCAGGGGTTCGATCCCCCTCAGCTCCACCAATGATATCAAGGGGTTTCAGTTTAATCATCTACCAGATTGGTGCTCCGTAAGGTTTCGTTAGTGGATGGCCGTTGAGAGGTGGCTTTAACCTTGTAGGATCCAGGCCAAACCTATCAAGTATCGTTGGAGCGATGTCAGAGCGCTCACCGCGGCGTATTACCCTTGAGTCATTGGTAGCCAAAAAGACATACGGGGCATCCCGATGGCTCTTCATGCCCTCATCGAATCCGTGATCAGCGGTGATGTAAATTAGAGTCTTATCATATAGTTTCAACTCCTTCAGCTTTTGCATGATCTTGCCAGTCCAGAAGTCCGCTGATATCAAGGCGTCATTATACTCCTTCGAGTTTTCGCCATATTTGTGTCCTTTACGATCCACCTCTGCGAAATGAACAAAGAAGAAAAATGGTTTATCACCGTATTGCTCTAACAACTCCAGCGTCTTGGATCCTACCTTCTTATCCCTCATTAAACCGTTGATAAAGATGTCCATATTTTCCTTGGTGTGATAGTATGGCTCGCCCGGAATGAGTCGGTATGTCACGCCATTCTCAATGATAATCTTTTCCCCCGCTCGCTTCTTCTTACCCTTTTTAAGAGGCTTGCGCTGTGGTGGGTTGGCACCCAAATTTCCTTTTTTGCCAATCACTACCGCAGTAATGAAATTATCAGGACCAAAGAATTCCTCCAGACTTTCAAACACGGAGTACCCCCTGGGTATTGGTTGAAAGTACCTGTTGCTGAATACACCGGTGACCTCGGGCTCATACCCGGTCAGGATTTGTGTCCAACCGGCCTTTGTATCAGTTATTCTCAGAATATCAATCGCTACTACGGCTCCTTCGAAACTCAACCTCTTTAGATTGGGAAGCTCCCCTCGGCTTAAGGATTCCTTAACGTGACTCCTCTGGGCACCGTCCCATCCAATGAGGATGATATTCCTTCGCTGTCCTTCCCGTCCTTGACTGCCGGCTGCACCTGCAGCTACAACTACCAAACTACAAATCAACAACCAAACAAATACCCTACGCATCTCACCCTCCTTCACCATCTTACTCCTTGTCAGCAATGACGATCATACGATTTGTCATGAGCCCGTAGTCCCCTTCTTCCCCATGCGGAACGAAATCCTTTTGGATAGTGACGGAAGCAAAACCGGCCGATCTCAACAAGCTTGTGATTTTCTCCGGGCTATAGAGACGGGTGCAGTAAGTTGCATCCCGGATTACACCCTTCATTTTGGAGATGACCATCTCTCGGCCATACACGATATCCTCATCACGTCTCCTTTGACGGCAGACCACTATCTCCTCATTAGCTTCATGCCAGGATTGAGGGGTAAAATTCTTCAATACATGTTCCTTATGAGGAAGGTCCAAACAGAATAATCCCTTGGGCATGAGTAATCGGAACGCCTCGCGAAGGATCTTCTCATTTTCATCCTCCTCAACAAAATAGCCGAAGGAGTTGGCAATGACGATGATAACCTTGAACCTCTGACTGGGGAGCCCCGTATCCCGCGCGTCCTTCCGTACAAACATGGTATTGAGACCTTCTTTTTGGGCCCTTTCCCTCCCCAGATCGATAAGAACCTTGGAGTAATCCAGAACGGTAACATCCTGGAAGCCCCGGCGAGATAGTTCCAGGGAGTGCCGTCCTTGCCCCCCGCAGAGATCCAGAATGGGCCAAGACTTTTCTACCCTAAGGACCTCCTCCAGAAAATCTACCTCCCGACAGGTCAACCCGTCGTCGCAAACAGAGCGGGCATCAGTGATCAGATACGTTTCATCGAAAAGCGTTTTCCACCAGTCAGGATCTACCTTTTCCACTTAATCTCCCTCACTTATCAAGTCCGCACCGAAGCTGAAAAGGCCGTCGGAGACCATCAGAGCTGGACTCCCTCGCCAGGGTTGTTCAAGGGCCAATCCCTCCTCTTCCTCCGGCACCCGCACCACATCGTCCAGTTGTCCCGTACGCCAGATCTCCTCCAGTTTGATCGCATCCCGCCAGAGATTGTGAGCATATTGTCTCAGGTCTTTGATATGATCGATGGTCAATAATCGGGGCCTGAGCGCGATCATGATCGGGCCTAAGAGATAGGTGAAACCCATTTCGACCGCTTTTCGGTTAACTTCGCTCTGAATTTGTACAAAAGCCTGATAACCCAATTGAAACAAAGCTCGGTTGACCTTCTCTACTGCTACACGGGGAGTCATATCACCCTTCAAAATCGCAAGAGGTTGGACCCCCCCGCCTGAACCCACGTTAGTGGGAACACCACCAAAGCGAGCCAGAAACCCCTGAAGTCCTTCATCTGTTATAAAACAACGGAAATCGGTCTGCCACTCTCTCAGAAAAAGGCGCTCTTCTTCCTGATGGGCCCACGTGCTCTGCTCGGACCAGAGTCCTAAGGGAACGAGTTGCTGGACGATGTAGTCGCCGGCGTCCAAGGCTTTTTGAATGTGTTTTTTGGGATTTTCTTCCTTATATCCCACGGATATCCCGTGGCCCGAGTACCCGTGTGCAGGTTTCAGGACCAGATCATCCCAATGCTCTTCAGCCCAGGCGACCAGGTCTTCAATAGACTCCCCCTTCGGACCAGTAGTGCTGCGGGAACAAAATTGTCGGGTCCAGGGCGTATGTTTTAGCGTATCCTCACTCAATTGGTCCCGATACCTTCCGGTGATCACTTCGAACAATCCTTTGGCACCCAGGGGTTCCATTCCACGGGGATTCACCACGATGCCCTGCCTGATGGCCTCTTTGATTGGCCTGATATCCTCATTTTGGGCGATCTTCAACAGGGTTTTCATGTTAAAATCCATAAAAATAACCGTAGCTTCATCTCCCTTGCAATATAGCTTTCCATTTCTTAAAGAAAGATGGCTCGGCCCAGCCAGGGAAGCTTTAACACCTTCCAGCGTGTTCAAGTAGTCCACAAAGTTCTTATTTTCCAGCACAACGTCAAGGGTCTCCGTTTCGGCCAGGAGTAAGGCGTGGACGGGATTTTTCCCGTGGCAACTCTCGTGGGCTCGCAGGATCATCCGGGCAAATCCCGGTACAGCATTTATCTGGGGGTGTTTAAAATCGATATCAACCCCCACCTCAATATTTTCCAAAACCAGATCCCATGCCATTTTCCCCAAAAGTTGCGCAATGCGCTGATACTCCCAGCCCCCGGGACTGCCCATGTTCCACTCGCCGTGATAACCTTTAACCGTTCTCACCCGTTTTACCCTTCAAATCGTTAGATAATTTATGGATAGTATGGACGGCACCCCGGACATCGCCCTTACTCCCTATGATTTCCTTGTTGACCATATCTCCTTCTAACCATTCTCGATATGAGCCCCGAAGCTAAAGAGGCCATCCGAGGCGATCAGGGCTGGCGAACCTCCCCAGGGCTGCATCCGGGCAATCTCCGCCTCGCCCTCGCCCATCTGAACAACATGGTCTAATTTACCCTCCCGCCACATTTTCTCAAGTTTTAACAAATCGCTCCACAGGTTGGCACTGTATTCCTGCAAAAAGCTCAGGTGGGCTTGGGTAATAATCCGTGGTCTCAGGGTGGTAGGGGTTGGACCTTGAAGGTAGGTGTGCCCCAACTCCAACCCCTTTCTGTCCACTTCTTTCTGGATCTCCATCGCCCTGGAATACCCCAATCCAATGATTGCTTCGTTAATTCGGCATACCGCATCTTTGATCGGCATTTCCGTCCTGAGGATGGCAACACTCTGATTACCCCCCCCTGCACCCACGTTGGTGGGTATCTCCCCGAAACGGGCCAAAAATCCGATCAGCCCCGTATCGTTAATGAGACAACGAAAGTCTGTTTGCCATTGCTTCAGAATTATCTCTTCTCCCTGGATATCCAGCCACGGATACTCCTCCGCCCACAAACCTTTCGGTATAAAGGACTGGACGATATAGGGTTTTCCCTCCGAGGCCTTCTGAATATCTTCATCCCTGGATTCGCTCTGAGGTCCCACGAATATGCCCTTACCAGAATAACCGTAAGCAGGTTTGAGGATGATTTCCTCCCAATGGTCCCTCACCCATTCCACCAGGTCTGGGATCAATTCCCCATCCGGTCCCGTGGTCCTTCGGGGATAAAACACGCGTGTCCAAGGAGTATGCTTTACCGTGGAGGTGGAGAGAAGGGTGCTCAACTCTCCTGTCACAACCTCAAAGATCCCCTTTGCCCCAATGGGTTCCATTCCCCTGGGATTGATAACAATCCCCTTCCTGATCCCCGTCAATAGGGGTTCGATATTATGTTGTGTCCCTATTCTCAAAAGAAGGTCGGTGTTAATATCCAGAAAGATGACTGTCACCTTCTGCCCCTTGCACGTGACATGACCCCCCCTCTTTTCCAGATCCTCAGGGCATGTTAGTGCGGCTTTTACCTCCGGCACCCGATTGAGGTACTCCACTAAATTGATATTCTCCGTCACTTTATCCAGGGTTTCCTTTTCGGCTACAAGGAGAACGAAGGGTTTCTCCCGGGGGAACCGAGTCCGGTGGACTCGCAGTAGCATATCCAAAAAGCGTGGGACCGGGTTTAAGAGAGGGTGGTCAAAGGTCAATTCAACCCCTACTGATGAGATTTCTTTGATCCTGTTCCAGCAAAGCTTTCCCCGTTCCTGGGCCATCCTCTGATATTCCCAACCACCGGGACAGCCCAGATTCCATTCCACATGATACCCTTTAACCGTTCTCATTCATTTTTCCTCAGGGAACAGATATTTCATCAGGAAATTTCAAATGCCAAAATCCAATTGCCAATTAAAAAATGCCAAAATCCAAATGTCAAATAAAAACCGAACGACTTCGGCTTTGAAATTTGTCATTGGTCATTATCATTTGTTTGGACTTTGAGCTTTGTCATTTAGCATTTTCGTTTGGCTTCTAATCTTTTCTTAACAAGATGAAATGGAAGCTGGCCTCCGTCCAAGAGAGTATCATGGAAGGCTTTCAGCCCCAAATGGGAAGAGAATCGTTTCCGCATCCTGAGGATCTCATACATCCCAATGGAATAGCACAATTGATATCCAGGGGTGAGGGCAAAGCGGCGGATTTGACGTTGAGCCCTCTTTGAGGAATACCCCACGGTTTCAATCTTTTCAGCTCCTCGGGCTAAAGAGATTTTACCCATCTGAAGCTCTACATCCAATGTTGCTCGTAAGCTGCGCCAGAGTTGACGTTTCAGCCCGATGAGCTGCTGGCGGGGATCCTGGATGTATCCCAGCTCATCTAGAAGTTGCTCCCCATAGCAGGCCCATCCCTCGTAAAAAAGCGGTGATTCGATCTGGCGGCGGATAGGGTTAGAATGATGAATTCGAAGATGATCCAAAATGTGGTGGCCGGGATATGTCTCATGGGCGGATAGATAGGGACAATGACTGGATATCAGCTCCAAGTCCTCCTTTCCAGGGGTAATATAGAATACGCCATGGCCTTTGGTATTGCCGGTTAAGGGGGCCCTGTATGAAGCTGTAGCCCTCAGGGATTGGAGAAAGGATGGGGTTTGGAGAACTGTGAGTTTCTCTCCAAAGGGAAAGGTGATAATGTCTTGTGAGTAAAAGAAACGACGGAGTTTCCTTACTTCCTTCTGAAACAGTTGCATAACTTCTCTGGGAGAAGATATAGAAGGAAGGTTTTCATAAAGGATACGGTTCCAGGTCTTTCGGCTGTCAATTTTCCTGGCCAACGCAAAGATCTTCTCTTGAGTCTCTTGATAGATGTATTGAGCGATCTCTCGGATTTCCTCAAGGGATTTGGGATAACTCAGGCTGATCGCAAGGATTTTCTTGAGACCATCCTCTCCGATGGCAAACGAGTTCCTCGAGGGTAGCTGAAGCAACTCCTTCCTATATCGTTCCCATGCTTCCACTACCGCTCGGTTTTTGGTGAGTAGCTCCTCATTTGCTCCAATCTTCTCCTCAATAAAGGCCCGGATATCATGGTTGTGAAAGTTAATTGCGTCCTGGGTCATATTAAGGGCGACCTGGAGGGAAATCTCGGAAGAGGAACGGAGATTTTTTACGGCCATACCGAGAAAGGATGGGATTTGGGCAAAAAGGGTGGAGAGATTTGCTCTCACGCGGTCCCGTGTACTATCTCCTTGGGAGAGAACCTGATCCGTTGCAAAGAGGGGGATTTTAACGTAGAGGGTTGGGTCATCCCGCCAACGCTTTGCATCATCGTACTCCCGGATAAAGCTTTCCATGCTCTGTTTGAGGAGGAGGCAATCTATCTCTTCCTCCAGGTCATCTCGTTCTTCCGGAGAAATTTCACGTAAACGGTTTTCCACATATCGAATATGGTCCTGAATGTTCTCCGGGGTGAGCTCATCTAAACTGGTGAGATGACCAATGGCAGCTTCTGAGCGAGGGAGGTAATAGAATTCATCACTGGCGCACTGCTGAGGGAGATGCCTTCCGAGGTAGGTAAAGTAATCACTGGCTATTACGTTGAGGGACCTCTTTTTCTCTTTCGAGTTTTTCATGGAATAACTTCAGTTCAAATTTCAAAATCCAAATACCAAATAAAAGCCCAGCCGAATTTCAAAGGCCAAAATCCAAATTTCAAAAATTTGAGATTTGCCATTTGGCATTGATCATTGTTCTTTCTCATTTGGCATTTATTTAAACTTTGAGCTTTGTCATTTGTCATTATGCAAGATAGTAATTGCTGAGGTATCCCCGCTCTTTTGAGCCTCTATATAGGCTTGACACGGTGAGAAATCGCTTTTCGGATAGCGCGATTATAGGAAAAAGGGACGTGTGTGTCAATCGAGGAACCCATTACCTGTGTTGCAGTCAAGAGGATTAAACGTTTCCGGCTATTGAGGGTCTCTGTATTTAAGGTTTCCGATGAGATGGTCAGCGTTAGGGGGACATCTGACAATCTGAATGAGCTATCTGCTATTTGATTGGTGGCGCATTGAACCTCGGTTGGGATCTTCTCTTATCCATCAATGGGTTAGAAGAATGTTTGACTTCCCCTCCCCTGAGAATCAAAGGGCGTATCATGATAAACTTATTCTTTCTCCCATTGGTCCTTTATCTCAGTCGTAATTTCAGGACTCATGTGATAAAATTAATTGAATAACTTCTCACTCTTAGTTAAAATGGAGCGATTTGGAAAAATTATCCGTGAAATGTTCAACCCTTGGAAAGGGGAAAAAGACAAAAAGAGGTAAAGGGCACGGGCCAAAGGAAATGTTGGGTCTGCCGGTTTTCAGCACAGGATTAACAGTATGAAAAAGGTCCTCGGGATACTCATCGTCCTGGTACTTGTTGGCCTTCTGGGCTGGCAAGTCTTTCAAAGAGCCTCCCTGTCGTCAAAGGGTTCTCAACGCCAACGCCGCGGCGTGGCCGTGCCCGTTGAGGTAATTCCCATCAAAAAGGTCACGATCCGCGACGTGGAGTTTTTTACAGGCTCTCTGTTGCCCAAGTCCTACTATGTTGTCGCGCCGAAGATCGCGGGAAGGTTGGAGAAGCTGCTGGTCAATATCGGTGACCGCACTAAACGTGGCCAGTTGATCGCAGTGCTCGAAGACGAGGAGTATGCCCAACAGGTCGAGCAAGCACGGGCAGAAATGGAAGTAGCCAAGGCCAACGTCGAGGAAAGCCGGAGCTCCTTGGATGTCGCCCGCCGAGAATTTGAGCGGGCCAAGGCCCTTCGCCAAAAAAAGATAGCATCCGAGTCGGAACTCGATGCTGCCCAAGCCCAATACAAGGCCCAGGATGCCAAGTACAAGGTCGCCCGTGCTCAGGTGGCTCAGAGGGAAGCTGCGCTGAAAGCAGCCCAGGTCCGATTGTCATATACGCGAATCCGGGCATCCTGGGAGGACGGGAACGAACCCAGAATCGTTGGTGAACGGTTCGTGGATGAGGGAGCCATGCTCAAGGCCAACGACCCCATCGTGTCCATTATTGAAATCCATGCCCTGAGAGCTGTGATTCATGTCATCGAACGGGACTATTCCAAGGTGGGGGTGGGTCAGGAAGCGGTTGTCACTACTGATGCGTTTCCCGGCAGCACTTTCACGGGCAAAATCGTTCGCGTGGCGCCCCTCCTGAAGGAAACCTCCCGCCAGGCGAGGGTGGAGATCGAAGTTCCCAATCCGGATCAACTCCTCAAGCCCGGCATGTTTATCCGGGCTCAAATTGAGTTCGCCAGCCACAACGATGTGACGGTGGTCCCGCTGAGTGCTTTGGCGAAACGCGGTGATCAACAGGGGGTTTTCCTGGCTGACAACGAAAACATGAAAGCTCGCTTCGTTCCCGTAACCCTGGGCATTGTGAATAATACGTTGGCCGAGGTGGTTACCCCCCCACTTTCCGGATCGGTCGTGACGCTGGGTCATCACCTTCTTGAGGACGGCTCCGCCATCACCTTGCCGGACACGAAACAAATGGATTCGTCTCCGAAGCGAGTCAAACCCGACGCACCGAAAAGGGATTGACGAAGTCGGTCAAGGCAAAAGCGATGAAGCTCTCTCGGTTTTCCGTTCATCGGCCTATCTTCACGATCATGGTGGTCCTGATCGTGATTATCCTGGGTGGGATATCCCTGATCCGCCTCCCCATCGACCTGATGCCCGATATCACGTATCCAACCCTCAGCATTTCCACCGACTACGAGAATGCGAGCCCGGAGGAAATCGAGGAGCTGGTGACCCGTCCCATCGAAGAGGCAATGAGCGCTGTTCCCGCCGTGGAAGAGGTTTCCTCGGTCTCAAGGGAAGGCAGCAGCAGAGTCCGCGTGTCATTCGCGTGGGGCACCGATTTGGATGCGGCGGCCAACGACATTCGTGACCGTTTGGACCGCGTGATACCGCGTTTACCGGATGATGCGGAGCGACCGAGACTGCGCAAGTTCGACCTTGCCAGTTTTCCTGTCCTTATTCTTGGCGCAGCGAGCAATCTGGACCCCGTGCAGATGCGAAGCATCATCGACGATCAGGTCAAATACCGCATTGAACGGGTGCCCGGTGTAGCCGCGGTTGATATACATGGGGGGCTGGATCGAGAAATCCACGTTAATCTCTCCGCCAGCAAAGTTAAAGCCCTCGGCATGCCCCTCGATCAGATCCTCAACCGGATCCAAGCGGGGAACGTCAACGTGCCGGCTGGAACAATAGAGCGGGGAAATTATGAGGTCATGATCCGCACTCCCGGTGAATACACAACCTTAGACGACATTCGAAATGCAGTGATAGCCATACGTGAGGGAGTTCCCATCCAAGTGAGGGATATCGCCAGCGTCGAGGATTCCTGGGAAAAAATCACCCGGGTTGTCCGGGTCAACGGGAAGCCTGGGGTGCGGCTGTCCGTCAACAAACAGTCGGGCAAGAACACGGTCGAGGTTGCCAAAGGGGTTCTCCGGGAAGTTGAGCAGATCGACCGAGAAATTCCGCAGATCAGTCTGACTCCGATTATTGACACCTCGGACTACATACAGCGCTCGATCACGAACGTGGGCTCAATGGCCCTGTACGGGGGAGGGCTAGCTGTCCTGGTACTGTTGTTCTTTCTCCGCAACATCGGGGGCACAGCCATCATTGCCACAGCGATCCCCATCTCCATCATTGCAACCTTTGCCCTGATGTACTTCGGTGGGTTCACGCTGAACATCATGACGCTCGGCGGCCTGGCATTGGGTGTCGGAATGCTGGCGGATAACGCCATCGTTGTTTTGGAGAATATTTTTCGGCGCCGGGAATCAGGCGCCGGATCTGAACTCGCGGCGGTAAGCGGCAGCGAGGAAGTCATATCACCCATTATCGCCAGTACTTTAACAACCTTGGTAGTCTTTCTCCCCTTGATCTTCGTCCGCGGCATGGCTGGCGTGATGTTCAAACAGCTTTCACTGGTTGTGGGCTTCTCGCTCTTGTGCTCCCTTGGGGTGGCCGTAACCCTGGTGCCGATGCTTGCTGCCAAGATGCTTCATTTAAGAAAGCGTAACCCGGTGGCCAACGAGGCGGGATCGCACAAGCTGTTCTCCATCAGCGGTCGATTCTTCACGCGAATGGAGGGCAACTACAAGCAGCTGCTTCACTTCGCCCTCGATCACCGAAAACTGGTGGTGGCTTCCGCGGTTCTGCTTCTGGCTGGAAGCCTGGCCCTCATTCCCCTTGTCGGCGTTGAACTCATGCCCAATACCGATGAGGGAGAAGTGACGGTAAACGCTGAAATGCAGGTTGGCACCCGGCTCGACCTCCTCGATCAAAAGTTCAAGACCATTGAAGCTATCGTAAGGGACGCGGTTCCTGAGACCAAAAACGTGGTGACCTATATTGGACCAAGCTGGCGACGCGCTGGCTCTCATACAGGGACGATGCGCATTGCGCTCAAGCCCCAGGCCGAGCGATCGCGATCCAGCGAAGAGATCGCGGCAGCACTTCGGCACAAGCTGGCCAATATCCCCGGGGTAATCATTCGAACTCGTGCCGGAGGAGGGCTCTTCATTTTACGAATGGGCACAGCAGACGCGGATAAGGTTCAGGTTGAAATACGGGGATATGATTTGGATGTCGCCGATGTCCTTGTAGAGAAGGTTAAGGGAGCAGTTGAGCGAGTCGATGGAATCACCGACGCACAGGTAAGCCGCGAATCTGGAAACCCGGAGGAACTGATCATCGTCGATCGGCAGAAGGCGGCGGATATGAAACTCACGGTCTCGGTGATTGCTGATATGCTTCAAACGGTCTTATCGGGGACACGGGCGAGCAATTATCGCGAAGGCGGCGACGAGTACCGGATTCTCGTCAAACTCAGGGACGCGGAGCGAATGGACCTCCGAGAAATTCTGGACCTCACGCTGACCAATGCCGATGGTCAGCCGGTGGTTCTGCGAAACGTGGTGGAGGTTCGCCCCCGGAGCGGCCCTGTACGGATTGAACGTAAGGACCAGGAGCGCATCGTCACCGTCTCGGCCAACATCAGCGGGCGCGATATGGGGTCTATCCTGACCGACATACGGGAGAACCTTCGCTCAATCCCCGTGCCGCGGGATTTCAGCATCGTCTTTGCCGGCGACTACGAGGAGCAGCAGAAGGCCTTCAGGGAATTATTGCTGAGCATCGTGTTGGCCCTCGTGCTAGTCTATATGGTGATGGCATGCCTGTACGAGTCATTTCGAGATCCTTTCGTGGTAATGTTCTCCGTGCCTTTGGCCGCCATCGGCGTCATTCTGATGCTCTTTCTTACCAACACAACCTTTAATGTTCAGTCATACATCGGCTGTATCATGCTCGGCGGGATCGTTGTCAACAATGCCATTCTGTTGGTGGATCACACCAACCTGCTTCGCCGCCGCGATGGAATGGCCCTGCGGGAGGCCATTGAAGAGGCAGGCCGGCGGCGGCTTCGGCCCATCTTGATGACGGCCATGACAACCGCTCTGGCCCTCGTCCCGCTGGCTCTCGGGTTCGGTGAGGGTGGGGAGGCCCAAGCCCCTCTGGCCAGGGCTATAATCGGAGGACTGCTGAGCTCGGCGTTCATTACCCTCGTGTTCATACCCACCGTCTACTCGATCTTCGCAGATCGGTTGACCAGGAGGGATGCACAAACCGGCACAACTCAATCAGTACCCTCAGTCAACGACCAAAACGCTATGGTAACGCAACCAGCATTGCCCGATAAATAGAGGAAGAACATCCTTCTCCTTCCCTTTTCGCGGGGGCGAGCCTCTGTCCCTACTCTCCATTGTATGAAGAACCTAATCGTGATAGAGGTCGTTTGAGGTGTTCTAAACGTCAACGGTACCTATTTAACGGAGGAGGCGAAACGTGGTGTCAGAGAAACCATATGCAAGGCTTATCCGCATTCTCTCTCTTGTGTCACTGTGCGTATTTTTGCCATCCTGTGCGTTTCTGAAGGCAACTGTTTATGATGATTACATCGGCCCCCCCAGCCAGGAACCGACTGCCGATGCCACTACGACTATCATGAAGCCATTTCAGATAGAGGCAACACCTCCAAAGCCTCTCCCTGAGGGCCCGATAAACGTCACCATCGAAAACGCCATTCTTCTTGCCTTGGAGAATAACCGCTCGTTACGGGTGGAGCGAATCAATCCATCGATTCAGCAGACCTTCGAAGAGGAGGAACGTGCGGTATTCGACCCTGAGATAAGCGGCGGTTTGTTCGGTTTTCGTGAAAGGAGTGAAGAACGGTCAAGGACCACCGGCGAATTCTCTGACGTTACGAGCAGCGAGACAGGTGCGGATCTGGGCATATCTCAGTTCTTTCCCACAGGCACAGAAGTGGGCTTTGATCTCTTAACGGAACGTACGTGGTCCGATGCCGAAAAAGAAGTACACGCAACGCGGGCCGGCCTGACGGTCACCCAGGCACTCCTGAGAGGAATCGGACCAGAGGTAAACCTCGCCAACCTCCGTCAAGCCCGACTCGATACGCTCGCCTCCCAGTATGAGCTCCGCGGCTTCGCGGAATCGCTCATCGCTCGAGTTGAAGAAACCTGCTGGGACTACATCCTGGCGGAGCGGCAGATTGAAATCGTTACCGTCTCCCTGGAACTCGCTGAGCAGCAAATCAGGGAAACTGAGGAGCGAATCAAGATAGGGACAGTGGCCGAAATTGAGCTTGCCGCAGCTCAGGCGGAAATTGCACTGCGGCGGGTAAATCTGATTAACGCGCGTAACGCCTTGGCTACGACCCGTTTACGGCTATTACGATTGCTCAATCCCCCGGGACCAAAGCTCTGGGACCGAGAGATTATTCTTCAGGCTAAGCCCACCGTAACGGATGTGGTACTGGATGAGGTCGAGTCACACGTGGAGGTGGCGCTGCGCATGCGACCCGACCTGAATCAGGCCCGGTTGGAAGTCCAAAGCGGGGATCTTGAGATCGTAAAGACCAAGAACGGCCTCCTCCCAGTGCTGGATTTATTCATCACTCTGGGAAAGACGGGCTACGCCGATTCTTTCGGTGATTCCGTGAGCGATATCGACGGAAAGGGCTACGACGTCTCCGGGGAAATCAGTCTGGCATATCCCCTCCGTAATCGGGAGGCCAAGGCCCGCCACCGGCGAGCGATACTCGACCGTGGCCAGGCCATGGAAGCCGTCGACAATCTTGCCCAGCTTGTCCAGGTGGATGTACGCGGGGCCTATATCGAGGCCCAGCGCGCCAAGGAGCAGGTTGCCGCCACCACGGCCTCACGAAAGCTTGAGGAAGAAAAGCTGCGGGCGGAAACCGAAAAGTTTCGAGTCGGCAGATCAACCACGCTGCTTGTCGCGGGGGCTCAACGGGATCTCGTAATCAGTCAGATCGCCGAAGTACGAGCGGTCGTGGACTATCTCAAGGCTCTCGTCAACCTCTATCTGCTTGAAGGGTCGCTCCTCGAACGGCGTGGCATTTCTGCCCCTGGCCGTGACACTGTGGACCTATCGATTCAACGGAAATGGTGAGATGATGGGAGGGATTCCAGAAGTGACAAGGAAACTCCCAAACCCCTTTCGACTGAGGTATCGGGAATGGACCGGGATTTATTTAAACCTCAATTTGGGTACCAAAGCCTTTTTCCCGTGCCCTGTCATAGGCCAATCTTGCTACCGCAGCATCCTCAATGGCAAAGCCTACCGACTTAAAAAGGGTAATCTCGTCCTCCGTTGTCCGACCGGGCATTATGCCGGTAACGACCTCGGAGAGCTCGGCTCGAATGTCCTCCCGCGAGATAATCCCCTCCTTCATTGGAATAAGGAGGTCCCCGGCCTCACTCAGGGCACCCTCATAGGAATCGACGAAAAGGCAAGCCTTCTTAACGGCCTCCGAATCCACCTCCCGGGTCTCTGGGGTGAAGGCCCCAATGACGTTTAGATGAGTTCCCTCCCTGAGGCTTGAACCGGAAAAGACCGGTGTCGCGGAAGTCGTCGTCGTTACCACCACATCCGATTTCCCGGCCACTTCGTCGGCGGATGAAAGGACCTCCAGATTCACCCCCAGTTTATCCGAGTAGTCCTCGGCAAACTTTCTCGCCCTATCCTCGATCACGTCGAAGAGATAACATACCTCAATCTCCCTGACAGCAAGGATGGCCATGAGATGGAAACCCGCTTGAACCCCCGTTCCGATGATCCCCAAGGCCCTCGAATCACTCCGGGAGAGGTATTTCGTTGCCACCGCCGAAGCAGCACCCGTACGGACCCCGGTCAAGTAGACACCATCTATCAAGGCAAGGGGGCGACCCGTGGGTGGATCATACAAGAGGTAAAGCCCGTAAATCAGGGGAAGCCTCTTTTCAGGATTCCCGGGAAAGACCGAGACCAACTTGGCACCCAATATTCCCTCCGCTCCTTCTCCCGAGCTCAAAAAAGAAGGCATGTAGAGAACAATCCCTTCCGGGAGGGTGAAATGTGTCCTGGACGGGATAACCCATCTTCCCCATGCATGATCGGTGAAGGCCACCTCCACGGCCTCAATGACTTCTTCCATGGTAAGAACGCTCTCCAAGTCCTTTCTTGAAATGACCCTCATCGCCTCCCCCCATAACCCTCGAGAAGAATACCTTTTGCCCCAACTATCCTCTCAGCCAGCCCAAGACCTGAGGATATCTGAGCTTGGCCCGACAGGTATCACCCCCAAGGGAATTTGTCAATACGAAAACCACCTGCCTTTTCATATCATACCTCCCCTTTCGCCGAAACCCATTTTACCCGCGACGAAAGCTCTCCCATAAGCCTTTGTGTTAATTTGGAATGAAAATTGCAGAAAATCCAAAAAAATCAATTAAACAATAAGGAGCCCACTGTCATGAATAACATGGAATCCGAACCGGGAAACGGGATTGTTATGTTGGAAAGCAGAAAGCTTCCCCGTGAACACCTCGAAGTCCCCCTCTTATATTCAGTTAAGGGTGATGAAAAAGATTACATTGTTCACATGGAAGAGGCCATAGAGGGAGGCATCCTCATCTATGTAAAGGATGATCTAGCTGTGGGGACGAATCTGGATATAGAAATTTTTCCCCCGGAATATTGCGGCTTGCAATCCATCAAGGCCACTACCCAGATTGTCTGGACACAATTACGGGGAACCAATGATGGGGATGGGTATGAATATGGGCTCAAATTCATAGGCATGGATAGAAACAACATTTCGAAATTGAAAAAGCTACTCAAACATTTAGATCAATAGTGGAAAAAAAGGCGGCCAATGTGGCCGCCTCCCCAACGGAGACCCTGCGGGTTCATTCAGAGCCCCCGCCCCATTAACTCTTCCTCTCCCTTCCTCCTCCCTTTCTTTTCCGTTCCTCCAAGATAAATAGATATGAATTCTTGACCCCAAATTTACGTGCCTCCATTCGATTGAACATCAGGATATCCACGTGTCTTCTCTTTCGTCGATGCATCCTATCTTCAAAAACGAACCTCCCAAGTCTATACAGATGCACGGTATCACCGAACCTAAAGCCGAATTCCCTCTCCAAATCCCTCGAAAGGGCGACCATCCCAACCCTCACCCGCTTGTTACTGGCCGTGATAAGGGGTGAGCTATCGGTTTGAGACCGTACGGGATTATAAGCAGTCACCTTGACCGGGATGGCTCGGATCCTCACCGCGTCCTCCATGGCCACAAGCCCTGGGGCAAAGAGAAACAAAGACAAAATACCTACGCCCAAAAGGATCTTCCCTTCTGGCTTCATTCGCCCGATCAGGTTAAGCCATTCTCCCATATATTCCCCTTCCTTAGCTTAATCTGAAGGTTGACAAAACGAAATAGATGGTAACCGCAACCCCAAATAATATTATTGAAAGGACCAACCATCCCAGTTTGGTTAACGGGCTTCTTATTTTCATATTATTTCAATTGAATTAGTTGAATTAAATTTCAAAAAAAATTATGGAAATTTGTCCAATATTTTCAAGTGATTATAACACAATATACCCTATTTGTCAAGAAAATTTTTGCATGAAGTTCCTTTCTTTGGTTTTTATGAGTTTTTTTGTAAGTACTTAATTGTATTGAGAAAATATCTAAAACGAAATTTAAGATCAATTTTCATCCTTCGCCGAACGCGATTTGAGGGACGTTGTTGATTTTGTTGAATTATTCTTCAGGTTCTTTTTTCAATGCTTTGGATATGGCAGATGTAGTAACGCCCAGTTGGCGGGCTATTTCTGCCAACGGTATCCCATAAACCTCCAACAACTTAGAAGCTATCTGTAACCTAACAAGAGAAATACGCCTTCGACGACTCCCGGCCCTTAATTCTTTGATATTGATATTTTCTTTTCTGCATACCTCCTGGATGAACTCTTCCACCTTCTGCCTGCGTTCAGCCTCCCGGAACTGATATTTCAAACTTCCATCAGCCTCTTTTATAACTCGCTCTACAAAATCTCCACGACCCAATATCCGCTCATCAGAAAGCTCACGAACTCCATGTCTGCGCATCAATATCACCTGTGACCAACCACCCTGAGAACGAATTAAACCTCCACCTACCAACTCCGGACGCCTGCCCTGGGCTATACCCTCTTGAACATATTTACGATAGGCCTTTTTAGCCTCCCCTTCTTTTTTACCAAACCAAGCCAATACATAATCTCGATTCTGCCATTCATTGTTGAACCTGCCCATTAATACTCCGTGCCCACACCAGGGGTACTTCTCAAGCTCAAATATGTCTCCCACCACCTTTGCTCTCAAAGGATTCAGGTGGATGTATCGCACTAGGTCCCTGAAATAGAAATCTTCTTCGCAGACGATGGACTTGTAACGGTTTTGAAATAGATGGCCATGTCTAAAATGACGGCGGTTATACGCAATAGCATAGCCCGTAAGCAATCGTCTCATGTACTTGGACAAACCAGATGTTCCGCTGCGTAAAAGAATATGGGCATGGTTCGTCATAAGTGACCAGGCATAGATAACCGCCCCTGTATCCAAGGCGATCTGCCCCATACGAGATACAAAATCTTCTCCATCTTGCTGATCACCAATAATTCTTCGCTTTTCTATCCCCCGGATAATGACATGGTGCAAGGTCCCGGGGGCATCAAGCCTCGCCTGCCTTGGCATAATACTAACCCAAACCTATTGGTTATATTACTGAGCTGTATTACTAATATCATATTTATTCATCAAATTCAACAACGTCCCCCATCTTACCATCTTACCCATCTTACCATTTTATTTTACTCCTTCTCCACGATGGCATTCCCTCAATTCCCTCTTGCCCTCTTTAAGCCAGCTAGGAACATCAAGATTGCGGCTATCAAAAAAAGAAGATAACTATAAGTGGGTAGACCACTCAGCGTCTCTTCCAGGAATATTTTTTTAGATACAATTAACAACAAATAAACCAAGGGAACACTTCCCCAAAATATCATCCAGATTATGATTTTATTGACCTTAGCTACCCTTAAGTCTTCATGAGTATCTATTATTTCGTTTTGTTTAAATTGTATCTTTTTGAAGTTCATGTACTTCGTATGGAGGGGAATAAAAATAAAAATGAAAACTGACGCAAATAGAATAATTAGCCCTAACAATATTATGATTCTTATACCCAGTGGAGATACATGAAGATTTGTAAAATATATTAGCAAACCTACATTTAAGAATGATAGAACATTAACAAAATAGTATCCAATTATCATTGGCCTTCTTAAAAAAATATAGAAAGACCCAATTAAGAAAAATGTATAAACAAGAATTTCTATGATCCTCAGTATACTAATATCCATCGATCTATTTTCGACTCCCTTTCAGCCAAGAATTTTGGTCAATTGCTAATTGAGCACTTCTTCTTCTCTCCAAATACCTTAATTTCTTCGTAACCAAGCTTCATTTGAGCCAATCCTATGCCAATCTCTGCCCCTGCAAGCCCGCTCGTAATGTAAGCAAGTGGAAGACCAATAACTGCGGTAACAGGATCAAAAGGATTAGCAACACTAGCTATGCCAATCAAAATCGCCCCTCCGGTTAACTGGATTCCTGCATAAATATTTATCGTTCCTTGTATTATTAGCAAACTACCCCTAAGAATTCCAGGTTCAAGATTTCTAATAGCGAGCTCTAACGCAATACCAATTCCTGCCCCAATAAGCCCTTGTCCAATTTTTCCTACTACAGGGTCTATTTTCCATAGTCCATATGGGTCAATCCAATTTATAGGACTGTTTGCTATATATGAATATACATTTATAACACCTTCAGGATTTCTTAAAGCATGTTGGAAAAGTAAATCAGAATGAAAATCATCCGGAAAATACTGCCTGATCAGTATCACCGTTGCCATATCCAGGGGATCTGGTTGCAAAAACCTTCCAATTCCTGGTCGTATTCTCTTCCAGTAAAGGTGGAGGAATATGTGGGGCTTCTGGTGTGCACTACGGTGTTTTCAAAGGAGTCACAATAAACTACTCTTTTTATTTTTTCACATGTTCCTTGATAAGCCATCCCAAACCCAATGTCAACCAAACTATCCCTGTAATAAGACGACTTATTCCCCATACAGGATACAATATGAACCAGACGGCTATCACACCGCCTCCAAATATAATGCTTAAGATGGCTATGCCTTTCATTGATTTTCTAGCTAAAATGTAGATCAAAAAGGCAATTGCTGGAATTGTTATTGCCATCCACCAATAATTTTTGAAATCTTCCATCTATCCGTCTTCAAAAAACAGTCATATTATCCTGTTGGTTTCGATTTTCTGGAAGGTAGACAGAGAATTAACAAATAAGCCCATAAATCCCATAAAAAACATGCTATCGCCCAGATCCACACATTCCTATTCTTCCTTTTAGCACAGTAATATCCTCCGACAGAAAAAGAGATGCCAAGCGCCAGATAAATAACAACGCCAAGGAATTGGATTTTTGAAAAATTTCTAGGATGTATACTCATAAGATTATTAACAATTCCATATATCAGACTCTCAAAATCCAAAAAAAATGCCACCAGCACAAATAATGCCAAAATGATCGAAATTAGATAAAAAGCCCTATCTCATCGATGTAGAAATAGGGAACGTTCCCCGAATTCTGCGGTGAGCTTCATAAGCGGATAAAGAGAAAAAATAGAAAATACAAGGATATAAAATCAGTCCCCAAAATCTTCAAGAACCAGACCTTTCATTCTTTACTGTTATTTCCCTTTTTAAGGCTTTTCCTCTTGTGAGTTTTGCCTGTCTAATCTTGTTAATCCAATCCTTACGACTCCAAACAACAAATTGCTCCTCATGACCATTTTGCAAAAAGATAGATATGCCGTTAGGTACCAGTAAAAAGTTGTTCCTCTGTTTAATGGAAACTACTTCTTCAAGTTCCATCGAAATCTCATGTTTTTGGACATTGACTTTATGGGACTTGAATACTAATCTCTGATCTGTTAAGAAAAGCCTTCCCCCAACCGCTTCCCAACCCTGCCAATGATTAGCAGAGCCTTGCTTAATTAGACTCTCACTATTTCTCAATTCGATATTCATGATCTAAATAAATATAACGATAAGGTATAAAGTGAGTTTATCCTGAGTTTGACGAAGGATCACAAGTGAGAGATTCGCCGAATAAAGGAGCTAGAGTCCATGGAAGGATTCTTCATGGATAAGTACGCTCAATACAAGGGAGGTTATATATGATTTTGTAACTATTGAAGTTTTTAATCGCTCACTTTTTTGATAGGTGTAATATAAGATGTCCTTCAAATATCTAAATACCTGTCTTCCTTTTTTTATCCTTTGACTTATGCCATAAGAGCACAAGAAAACCAAGAACCGATACTATTGCGATACTTATATGAGAAATTATATTAGTTTTAGCCATAGAAGCCATTTTCGCGCCTTCCCGTATATATTGAATTTGATTATTGCGCCTTTCCTTGACAGAGTTGTCAGGGATATACAGGATTCTTTTACCAATTTCATCAAAATACTCTATAGCTTCGCCCGTCTTTATGTAATAAAGCTCCGCTGATACTAAACGATCTTCGGGCTTCTTACTAATATCAATGGCACTTTTTTGGAGAGTTTGTAACCCAGCTGAGCTGATAGGCTCAAATATTTCATCGGGAATCAGAAAATAGCTTACTATAGGCGAACCAAATGAAAGCAAAGTAAAAATCGACCCTATAACAATAAACGTAATCGGACCATCAATTTTCTGTGAACTTTTACTTTTGATTCCACAAAGAAAAGCATATATCCCAAAATATAAAAGTGTAATAGAGAAAATAGGGAATGCATAATAAATAATAATCCAAAAACTACGATGCTTTACAATTTTAGCTAGCTCGTATTCAAATTGATTCAATAAAACCAGAGGAACAAATAGAACAAAAAAGACTATTAGAAACCTTTTGTAAAATCTATACCTCATTTATATTCACACCCTTCCTGAGGGTCTGCCTCTGCTCCATGAGCTGGCAGAGACGAAACTAAATCATAGTAAGTTTTTAAGAATCCGCGGCCTAAATGAATGCCAACCCTCGCTTGTTGAATAACGAGCCATTTTAAATGTTCGTCTAGAATCTTGAACTCTTCCAAGCTTGTCCTTTCCTCCATCAGTTGTCTGGTATAATCTATTTGTCTATCCAATTCAAAATACACTGGTAACCAATCATATAAAGTACGACCGTATGAAGCAACTGAATAGGTAGCTAGGAAAATTCCAATAGCAGGGATAACACTGATGGTACCCTTTGGGTCCACCCAATTGATTGGATTGTTCCCAACATATGGATATACATTTGACATGGTCAATGGATTTCCTAATGAAAAATGATAAAGAAATCCACTAATGCGAATGCCCGGAAAATACTGCTTGATCAGTATCACCGTTGCCATATCCAATGGATCTGGTTGCAAAAACCTTCCAATTCCTGGATCATAGTACCTGGCCCGATAGTAGTACAATCCCGATTCAGGATCATATTCTCTTCCGGTGAAGGTATAGGAGTTAGTTAGGCTGCCGGTCTGGGATATGATGTTCCCAAAAGCGTCATAGCCGTAGCTGGCCACGGGTTGCTTGGAGGAATCGGTGATCCCGGTGATGCTCCCCAGGCCGTCGGTGTGGTAGAAGTAGCTCTCCCCCCCACGATCCATGGCAATGAGATCATCGATGCCGGGGCCCTGGGCATAGCGGGCAGTGATGTTGTTTGAGCCGTCGTATTCGAACAGAAT
>SMTZ1_10011063_pt1 | contig 26833 bp, 22 predicted proteins | sample DeeMarSWOR136_30_FD_25667 | JGI IMG/M metagenome (IMG submission 25667)
TGAAGTCGCGCACTGTTTTGGCGGCTTCAGGGTCCAAGTTTGCGGTCGGTTCATCTAGGAAGAGCAACTGCGGTTCATGAATCAGTGCACGAGCGATCGCTAATTTTTGTTTCATGCCTTTAGAGAAGCCCGCTACGGCATCGTCTTTGCGCTCCCAAATTCCTAGGAGCTGGAGTAATCGCTTTATGTTTTCTTCTCGTTTACCTGAGGGCACTTCGTAGAGTTTCCCGTAAAAGTCAAGGTTTTTGTAGGCGCTTAAGTTCTCGTACAGACCCACGTCTCCCGATAGGTAACCCACCATTTTTCGTATTTTCAGGCGGTCTTCTTCTCGGTCAACATCATAATCACCTATCCGTGCTTTGCCACTGGTTTTAGAAATCAGGCAGCAGAGCATTCGCACGGTTGTGGTTTTTCCAGCTCCGTTTGGTCCGAGGAATCCGAAAACTTCGCCTTTGTTAACTTTTAGGGTAACGTCGTCTACAGCGGTGAGTTCGCCAAATTTGCGGGTCAAATTCTCTGTTTCGATCATGCCATTTCCACCACGCATTCACTCTGTCTTTTTCTTTCGTATAAAGGAGCATTATTGCAGTAAACATAATCAGTATATATTAGTTTAGGTTAAAGAAAGCCTAAAAAACTGGGTTTTTTAAAAAAGACTTCTTTTACAGCTTATTTGGCGAATAAGCAAACTGTCAAGAGAAAAAATTATAAAGCAAAACGGCTGAAAAACGCTATTCATGAAAGTATTTCAATGGAATAATATTGTAGCGGGATTGCTCGTCTTAATGTTCGCTTTGATCTTGCTTGGCGATGCAATATTGGTTACCTTCACCTCAGCTGATGAGCTATTTTCACCTAATGACGTCAAAGGCATAACAGGTTTAGCTTTCTTATTAATTGCTACATTCATTCTCATAAAAGCAAGAGAAAACAAATAGAAATCCGACCTACCAAGACGACAAAATAAGAAACAACGTACCTAATAGCATGTGCTTTGAGTAGCAAGACAACTAGAGAGGTTCGCGCGCGGGAAACTTCTACTCAACGCCTATTTTCTCTTTCAAAAAAACAAGAATAGAAACATGCATTGCGCTTCCCGTCTATAACTACTCTATTTTACGATACCTGTTGACGATGTTCCTTGCCACGTCATCCTCGAAATAATTGAAGTAGATGAAAGTGAAAATGATGGCTGAGATCAAAAACAGCGGGTAGTAGCTGGCGAACAACCAGAACAGTTGATGAAGGTCCGTCTTTATGAGGGCAAGACGGATTAGGAGAATGATTGAGCCGAATGTCACGGTGTAACTTGTTGTACGGGATTTGAGACCATTATAAAGTTTGAAGTCATTTATTGATCCTTTGATGCGGGCATCCAGTTTGAGGAAGATAAACCATGAGAGAACGATTATCGGTGTCATCGTGGTTATGAGACCAGATATAACGAGCATGTTTTCTATGGATATTTGTGCAAAGGAAGTTATGTAGTTGACTATGAGCATTGCTATGATAAAGCCGAGGATCGACACCCACAGAAAGGCTGTTTTGAGGACTTTCCATGGAAACCTTTGCTTCGGTTCAAAGTTTATGGTGAGAAGTTTTGTGTCAAGAACGTCCGGTATATTGAACAACCATTGGAGCATCAAGTATTTTCTGCTGTTAGATTTGTCTTTTTTCGACATGAAATTTGATGTATTGGAAGTTATTTTCGTTATGTCGGCAAGGGTATCGGGGACAGCGCTTTTTTCCACGACTGCCAGCATCCAGATCAGGCCAAAAGCCTCGAACATTAAATCAACCTCCACAAAAAGGGCCAAAAGGAAAAGCACCAAAAATTGCCACAGGATACTATAAACGCTAATAGCGTTGAGGTCAAAAAGAAAAACCGTAGAGGAGCCGAAGTATTGCGTCTGGGCGAGCAGATATATGACAACATTAGCCACCGCTGAAAAAATGAATGCGAAGATCGTAAACCATGACAAGACCTTTCTGGTAGAGATTATAGCTCTTTTGTAATAGTAGACGAAAGCCAATATTCCTGTTATTGACAAAGTTACCACCAAGCCGGCAAGAACAGAAAAAACAAAGGAGACAAGGTTTAATTGCAATGATAGGATACCAGTTACAATTATCGAAGTTATGATTACAACGAGGCAAAAGAAAAAGAAAATCAATATCCTCCGGTCCGACCTTTCCAGATTGATCCAGAACCCTCCATCCTTTGAATTCTTCATTGTATTTCCTTCACCTTGACTACTAGGTGTTTTTGATATTAAAATATAATAACACTTCTTAGGACGCGCTGGATTCAACGAACTGTCTACCTAAACGTCGAGACCAAATCCAACAAAAAAATTAAAGAAACGAGTTTCTACAGCGAATGCTTTTGCATTTTCTTGTGTTTATATAGGGTGAGACAGAGGGATACAGAGAGAGGGGAAACACGGGCACACACACGCGTACGTACGTCCTCACGTCCGTGCAGGTACATGGGTTTGGGTTTGGGGCTAAAGTTTAACTAAGCCAACAGGACGTCGGGATGGATCAGACGGAACAGCTAACGTCTAACGGGAGGGAAGACCTGAACCGGACCAATAACTGACGGTTACCTGTATAGTTTGTTTAGGCTCTAACTATGCACGTGTACCGTCGAGTATATACTGAAGAATGGTGATTGAAAGCGTATGTATAGGCATTCGAAGTTTAATGAAGGAAAGAATCTGGAAAACTGTGCGCTTGGAATTAAGGCGTGCCTAAACGGAAAATGAAAGAGTATTAGGGTTTGCTGGGGTTCTCCTATGTAGGCTTTCTGGGAATAGAAAAAATAGAATGAAACTCAACCAAAAGCGATAGCTGCCAAAAAGTCTTCATTTTTTCTATGCGGGAGCTCAGTCCCTATTTCTCCAATGTTTTATTCCCAAAAAAAAGGGGGGAAGGAAAGATTTTTGGTCTATTTTTGTTTTCTGAGTGCCATGTAGGCTATCAAGCCTATGACCAAGACGACAGCTACGATTATCAGTATGACCAGGTCAATTGTCAGGTATGCTGGCAGCTTGTTCACAGTTTCTTGCGCTATGTCCGAAGCTGCTGGATAAGCTGGAAGTCTGCCTACAGTTGTGTCAGCAACCTCTGCTGCGCTAGGAGCCTCATCTGGAGCTTGGTCTACACCAAATGTGGCTGTATCCTGTGAGGGGAAGTAGGATGCAGTCGCCGTTAGGATCCTGAATCTTCAGGAATACTTTGACACCTTCAACGTTTTCTGGACGTGGAAACTGCTTGTACACGTACAGCATCCAATCGCTCATGCTCTCATCAGATACAGCGGGAACGCCCTTCGAGAATCTCAGTTGCAGATCGGTGTTCTTTGTGCCCGGAGAAACATCCATCACTGTTCCATCTATCAGTACACTACTTCCCTTTTGTACAACATTAGTCTGGATGGACACCGTGAGTTCGCTTGGTCCCTTGCCTATGGCATATACGCGTTGGTCGTATGTGTCCTGCGTCGCTATTATGCTGTCTCCGATAACCGCCGTTCCTCCCCAGTTGCTTTGACGGAACAAACCATCAGCTCTCCATATTAGCGATCCATCTGTTGCGTTGAGGCAGTAGAATGGTGCACCACGTGGTTTGGGATCAATGGGAGAGTGCTCTGAATGCCCGAGATACAGTTTTCCATCGGTAATGAACAGTATTGCACTCCACCAATTATTACCCCACAAGAATTCTTGGTAGGGATCCTCGGCTTCGTATTTCCAATCTAGCTCGCCTGTAGTAAGATCGTATGCATACACTATTCCGGCGATACCGGCTGAATAGAGGTGGTCGTAGACGATAGCGGTGCCCGTTGCAACAAGAAAGTCTAGATAGTACTGCGGTTCGGTTGTCCACAGATGCTCCCCTGTTTCAGTGCTGAAGCCCCAATATCGTATTGACTCTTTCGACCATACAACGAAAACGCCTTCCTCAATTGAAGTCCCAGCCCAACTCACGCTTTCGCTGCCTTCAACCCAGGAAGCTGGTGCATTCCAAGTATTTCTGAACAGCTCCGCCCCTATGTTTCCTTTCGACGCGTCTAAGTTTAAGCCCCAAGAAGTGACTGCTGTTGTGCTTACGGTCCCACCGACTACTTTGTCACCATACACGGCTGCTGTAACGCTTCCCGGCAGGCCGGTTGGTATGGTCACGTTCCAGCTCCATGCGCGTGCGATATCCCCATTGTGTGTTCTTAGATGGGCTGCGCTTCCCCAACTGCCTCCCGTGGAGATGACAGCAGTCATGTTCCACAGAGCCATCCAGCCTCTTTGTTGGTTAATCTGTAATATGTAGAATTCACCGTTTGGACCAGTTAACTTGGTGCCCGAAGGCACGTTCTCGATGGTAAACCGCCATTGTCCAGTGTAGGGATCAAACGCATGCCAAGTTTGTGGACCGGAAGGTCCAAAGAAGAAACCGCCACCGCCCTCAGATACATACAAGTATGGGAAAACGCCGTGATAGTTGTATGAACTCCAATAGAATGTTTGACCAAAGGCTAGAGTTTGGTTTTCTAGAAAGACTTTGGTCCACAGCTCTTCTCCAGTATGTAGGTCTATACAGTGATATTCTAGAGGTCGGTCGTAGGCGCCGGTTCGGTAGTAAAGTCTTCCACATAGAACTAATGATCCGCCCCATTTGCCTTCGTATGCATCTCCACATTCCATTCCCTGAACACCAGTTATTCCTCCAGCAAGACCTCCAATTGTAAATGGATGTGTCCATAATATGTGGGCACTCTCTGGCGCATCGTCGTTGTAAGGAGCGTACCGGTTGGGGATATCAGTTCCGCCAAACGTGCCTGATCCCCATATCCAGCTTCCTGCAATCCTTGACCATTCTCTAAGCTGTGCATCTATTGGGCGAGTCCAGTATTGGTTTGGAAGAGGTTGTCCTGGATAATACGCTATTTGTTCTTCTTGCACAACAAGCTCGAGTACTGGGCTTTCACTGGCTAGCATCACTGTACCTACGGGGACTGATGTCGTGAACATACTTCCCGCTCGTTTATTTGCGGTTGTCACCTGTTCAGGGAAGTGAGTCTGAATATAGTATTTGCCCACTTGGTTAGGCGTGTAGTCTCTGGTTGTTCCGCCTGTCGAGTCGGTTCTGATATCTTCAATCGTCTCGGTTACACCGTCAGGTCTTTCGATTGTTACTGACAGCCACTCCCAACCCTGGGCTACGTTATACAAGTTTTCCGTAATCCCAATATGGAGCAGAACCTGTTGGTTAACGCCCACTGGGTTGGGGACAGCGCCAATGTAGGCGAAGGTCTTTTTCGTACCCGCTTGTGCGGCAACCTCTGGCAAAGCAACTAGGCTAGCAGATATAGTTAACACCAGAATTAAAGCAATGGTAAAATGTTTTGTTTTTCCTCGTAACTCTTTCATTTTTAAAACCACGATTAGTGTTGGATGCTTGTTTTTATAAGCTTTTGTATGAAGCCCCAATGTGGATGCGGGAGACCCCCCAGATTAGGTTAAACTCTTCCTGTTTAAGCACCAAAATCTAGCCTATTCGCGCTCCTGAACTTGCGAGAAACAGAGACTTGCAGGTTTGATATCTACGCAGTATGTTTATAAATTCCCAACAGAATATAGTGCATGTGCTGCTTTAGTTAATCGTTTGTTGACTGTTGTCATGAAATCTGCATCATGCAGGCAATAGCTACGGAAGTCAACAGATACCGAAAATTTAGCAGGCTGGGATTAGCAACTTTGAGCACTGTACTTGAAGAAATTAGAAGCAGACTTCCTAAATTACTGGCTAACGTAGCGCTTGCTCTGATGTTCTGGACTCTGAGCCACATTGCGCTGGTGACTCTGAACAGCATTAACACAGAACTCGCGTTTTTGTTGCAGATAGGGTTACTGCTTGCAGCTGGAATGTTTTTGGTTCGAACCTTGTTTAATGTCTTAACAATCGCTGATAAAGTAACTGGATTATTCTTGAAACGTTTGGGCATAAGAGAAGGCTGGTCTAGACAACGGATGTTCAAGGACACAATCTACATAATCGCCATCCTTTTGGTGGCTGCTGCAATATTTCCTCTATTCCGTAGCCTTTCAGATTTTGGACCCTTGTTGCAGGAAATCATTAAATATGCGGCTTTGGGGTTGATTATCTTGTTCGTGTATGATATTGGACGAACTTTATACAGAATTACCGAAGAAAAGGCTAACTTGGTTGCTAAGCGGATTTCAAGTTCAAGTAATGATGAGGAGAAAATAAATGGAAAATAGTATCTGTACGGTTGAAAAGCTCAAAGATTTCATTGAATTGTCGCCTAAAGAAGAGAAAAAACTGAAAGAAATTACACAGCGGCATCCAATGCGTGTTACTGCATATTACATGTCGCTGATAAACTGGGACGACCCTGATGATCCCGTAAGAAAGATGGCGATTCCATCATTGAACGAGTTTAGCCTTCAAGGCTCCTATGACACAAGCGGCGAAGCAGAGAACACCAAACTGTCAGGGCTTCAGCACAAATACCAAGAGACAGCCCTGATTTTAGCCACAAACAGGTGCGCAACATACTGCAGGCACTGCTTCAGAAAGAGGCTGGTCGGCCTGCAAACAAGGGAGATAATTGAACGCTTCGAAGATGCGGCAGAGTACATAAAGCTGCACAAACACATCAACAATGTTTTGATTACTGGCGGCGACCCCCTTGTGCTCAAAAACGAAATTGTCGAGAAATTTCTTTCGATTCTATCAGACTTTCCACAGATAAAGTTCATACGGTTTGGCAGCAGAGCACCAGTGACATTTCCGTCAAGGTTCGAGGACGTGGAGCTGCTAAAAATCCTCTCAAACTATTCGCTTCCGGATAGACGAATATATGTTGTTACCCAGTTTAACCATCCAAACGAAATAACCAAGCAGTCCATCAAGGCTGTAGATAACCTGATAAAATCAGGCGACAACCCTGTGACGCTGGCTAATCTCCTGAATGGGCTGGTGAGTATCGGCGTCAACCCATACTATGTTTTCCAGTGCAGACCAGTCAAGAGGGTTAAAATGCATTTTCAAGTGCCCCTCTGCAGGGGAATAGAGATTGTGGAGAAGGCGAAGGAGCACTGCAATGGTCACAGTAAACGGTTCAAGTATATCATGTCGCACAGAACCGGCAAGATAGAGATACTGGGCATTTTCGAGGATGAAATCTACTTCAAGTATCATCAAGCAAAAAACAGGAAGAGATTAGGCAAAATATTCACGAGACCAGTTGACCCAAGCGCTGGTTGGCTGGACGATTTTAAGTCAACTTCAGTGCGTGCGCTGGATGCTGCTCCCTATCTTGTGTAGTATTCGTCCTCTGCGGCAGGGTATATCTCCAGTGCCTTCACGGGACCGCGGATTACGCGACCTGTGTGCCGTTTTTTGGCGGGAACAAACAGGCAGTCTCTCTCTTTTAGTATGAGTTTTTGGTCTTCAAACATGAGCTCCATCTCCCCCTCTAGGACGACGACAAGATGTTCCACGGGATGTTCATGGAAAGGTATCTCCACGTTTTCGTTTTTCAGCTCAAAGTAGTCCAGCGTCAACTCGTTTCCGTGGACAAGCCTTACAACAACATCCTTGTACAGTTCCTTTGATGCTAGAGAGTCCAATTTGAAAGACAACATGCAACTCACCATTAACGGGTCTCTGGTATTCTAAGGAAATGAGCAAGTTTATGTAGGTTGTGTCCCTGAGTGCGGGGGTTCGTTTCAAGTTTTGTTATTCTGATGTTGCTCTTTTGTTGGTTTGTGGCTTGTTTAGGGAAGATTTATCTTGGTTGAGATGTGTTTTCCTGTACACAACGCATCTGCAGAGAAATGTGACCCTGATGATCTACGACAATTATGGACGCCCAGTTCTCAACTTGAGACTTTCTGTTACCCAAAAATGCGACAAACATTGCCCCTACTGCCACAGGGAGGGCGAAACCAACCCCTCAACACTCATGACAGTAGACAGTAGACGCGATCGTTCGCATCGTTCGAATAGCCATCAGCCTCGGAATCTCCCGAGTTAAACTAACCGGAGGAGAGCCTCTGCTTCGCAAGGAAATCGTTGAGATAGTCGGGGGCATCAATGGGCTTGAGGGCTTAACAGACCTGTCCATGACCACCAACGGAACACACCTGAAAGGCTTGGCTAAAGACCTGAAAGCAGCGGGTTTAAAGCGGGTGAATGTGAGTCTCCCCACCCTAGACCCTGAGGTTTTTAACGCTGTCATGGGAGGCGACCTGCAAGACGCCATCGACGGAGTCAGAGCAGCGGTAGAAGCTGAGTTGCGTCCTGTGAAAGTGAATATGCTGGTGCTCAAAAATGTTAACGACGGTGAGATAGACAAGATGATAGAGTTTGCGGCGGAAACGGGGACAATCCTGCAGTTGATTGAGCTGGAGCCGATTAACCTCAGCAAGGGATATTATGAGCGCTACCATCTTGGCTTGGGTGAGATAGCGCAGAAGTTGGAGAAGTTGGCGTCGGAGACGAGGGTTCGGAAGTATATGCAGAAACGGCGGGTTTACACTCTGCCGAAAGTGAAGGTTGAAGTTATCCGCCCCATAGAAAACACCGAGTTCTGTGCCAACTGCACCCGCCTCAGGGTGACAAGCGACGGAAAACTGAAGCCCTGCCTGATGAGAAAAGACAATCTGGTGGACATTCTTACGCCCATGCGGAACGGAGCCGACGACAGAAAACTGACAGAAATATTCATTGAAGCAGTCAAAAAGCGCCAACCATACTACGGGGCAACCCAAACAGCTAAGATCACAGCCTGATCTACCTTTTGCGAGTACATTTGACCCGAAAAATTTAGAACTGATAGTTACTCTAAAATGAACTATTACCCGTCTGAAGTGTGGAAGGGTGAGTAAAATGATGCCCGAAGAGCCTTCAAACTCAAGTTCCAGCAAGTGGATTTACGCCTTTGCAGCAATCCTCATACTCCTCATCGTCAACACGGCGGTGTTTGCTGTAGCATTCTTGAATCTTCAAACTCAACTGGAAAAGATGGAGACAACCATTACAGAACAGAGCAGCGAAATTCAGGACCTGCAGAATCAACTCGAAATTCTGGGCACTGTCAATCAGACAGGTCTGATGCCGTGGTCCACGATTTACAATCAGCTCAAAGACTCCGTGGTTCTTATCGAAACCAACCTTGGTTTAGGCTCAGGATTCGTTTATGACAGTAAAGGGCACATTGTGACTAACCATCATGTAATCGAGAACGCCAGCACAATACAGGTCACCTTCTTGGATGGCAACATAACCTCAGCCAACGTAGTTGGAATGGACATCTACAGTGACATAGCCGTCATAAAGGTCGAGCCGGAAGTCACAACCTTACAGCCGGTAATTCTCGGCGCTTCATCTGACCTTACTGTGGGGGAACCTGTTGCAGCTATGGGTAATCCTTTCGGTCTCAGCGACACCCTAACCGCGGGCATAGTCTCCTCTGTAGAGAGAACCTTGGAAGCAGCAGGAAATTATGTGATCATAGACATAATCCAGATAGACGCAGCCGTGAACCCAGGCAACTCCGGCGGTCCCTTGGTTAACCTCAAAGGTCAGGTTGTGGGCGTAAACACGGCTATCCAGTCGGAAACCGGCACCTTCACGGGCATAGGCTTCGCTATTCCCTCTGACACGGTTAAACGGGAAATCGGCGACCTGATAGAAACTGGAGACTACAAGCATCCGTGGTTGGGTGTCTCTGCATTGGATGTGGACCTAGCCATTGCGGATGCCATGGATTTGGAGAAGCCTCAGGGGGTTCTTATCGTGGAGGTGACTGAGGGGAGCCCTGCAGATCAGGCGGGGCTAAGAGGGGCAGACCAGAATGTTACGTTGGATGAGCAGTTGACTCCGATTGGTGGAGACGTTATTACCGGCATAGACGGTGTAGCCACAAGAAGAATGGCTGACCTCGTGGTTTATATGGAACGGAACACCAGCCCCGGAGATTCTGTGGTTTTTGAAATCATCAGGGACGGAGAGGAAAGAACATCATGAGCTTTTGGGCGCGGTTTATTCTAGTTTAGCAAGGATTGTTTTTGTTTGCTTCTTGTTTCCAGCCAAGTATTCTATCATGTCCTCGTCTAGGTCAAGCCAACTCGATAATCCCGCCGCCATTTCAGGGTTGTTTTCAAAAATTATCTTCAGGTAGGGAATAACCTCTTTCGAGCTTCTCGTAGCGGAGATGTGGCATCTCTTCCATATCTTCATGCCTATGTTAAACTGAAGCGCCCGTTCTCCCTTGGTTCTGGACAGCATCCGAATCTTTTCTGGAAACCGGAATGGAATCCACCCTGAAGATTTGGTTCGCTGCCGAGACACTGCCACTCCTGAGCTCATGAAGTCTATAACGTAGCGTAGCAGCTTCCAGTACTGCGTGTCCCTGATTCGTTTTCTGTATATGTCAGCTAATGCCAGGTAGTCCATGGCTTTAACTAGGTCATGCGGGTCGGTTATGTGGTAGGGCGTGTTCTCGTATATCCAGTTGAAGAGCATGTCCGGGTCCACGTCGGCGCTGCTTACTGCCTTCTTGGCTTCCCATGAGTCTTTGGAATACAGTATTGTTCGCATAACGTCGAAAATGACTTCCTTTCTGTCCCTGCCAGCTAACCAAGCTACATCTTCCTTGGAGAGACGTGTTTTGTCCTGAGCCAAAGCTTGCAGGTCGTTGACGGCTGATCTGACGTCTCTTCCCGACCTTTCGGCAATGAGCTTCAGAGCCTCTTCGTCAGCTGCGATTCCCTCCTTTGCGCAGATTCGTTTCAGGTGGGATATGGTTTCTCTGACTGTGGGCTTCTTGAAGGCAATAACGAGGCAATACTTGCGGATGGTGCTGAATCGGGGATTATAGGCGTCGTTGGCTGTGAGAACAACTGGGCTTCTGGTGGTCTTCAGAACGTTTGTTAGTTCTCTGACTCCGCCCCTGTCCTCTTTTCCTGCGATTCCATCCACCTCGTCCAGCAGAATCAGCCGGTTCCCGCCAAACAATGTGGCGTACTGGGAAGCGAGACCGGCGAAACGTTTGATGGTGTCTGCTGTTCTGTAGTCGCTGGCGTTTTTTTCAACCAGTTCCATGTTCAGTTCTTTGGCTACTGTTTCAACGGTTGCTGTCTTGCCGACGCCCGGCGACCCATGCAAAAACGCGGCTCTTTTCTTTGGGATTCCTTTGCTCCAGGACTTGAGCCAAGATAGAAACTGCTGTTTTGCGTCTTTGTTGCCTACGATTTCGTTTAAAGTTTGAGGCTTATGTTTCTGGGTCCAGGTGGTGGACAAACGGTTAACCGCCTCTTTTCAGCTCTTGACCCGCCTCTGTCATTCGGGCTAGGAGAGCGCTCAGCTGAACCTCCACGTCTGCGCCTTGGACCAGCCGGAAGTCTATTTCTCCTATGGCTTCGCTGAGCGTGACCTTCCATGAGTCAGGAAGCATGGAGCGGAAGATTTCCGTGTGGATTTGTTTGATGATGTCGCTTCCAGCCACGCCGTACTTCAGTATCATTTCTCTGAGCTGTTTTCTGGCTTCCAGAAAGTCGCCTTTCATTGCAGTTTTTATCATTTCGTTGACGTCTGCTGGGTTGGCTCTTCCGATCACTGAATATACTGTTTCGGCGTCGATTACTTTGCCCATTGATGCCGCGGCTTGCAGTGTGTTGGTGGCTTTCCGCAGGTCGCCTTCGCTTACTTCGAAGATGGCGTCGTAGCCCTCGTCTAGAATCTTTATGTTCTCTTTTTCGATGATGTTGCGAAGGTAGCGGTCTTGGTCTTCCTTTGACATGTAACTGAAACGGAAGGGTGCGCATCTGGACTGGAGAGGCTCTATAATTTTTCCGCTGTAGTTGGCTATCATGATGAACCGACAGGTTTCCGTGAATTTCTCCATGGTTCGCCGTAACGCCTGCTGAGCATCAGAGGTCATGTTGTCCGCCTCGTCCAGAATCAGTATCTTGAAGGGAATTTCCCCGATGGATCTGATTCTGGCAAAGGTTTTCACTGTTTCTCGGACGATTTTTATTCCTCTTTCGTCGCTTGCGTTCAGTTCCATCAGATGCTCCCTGTAGCCTTTGCCGTACAGGTCTCTGGCTAGGCAGAGGGCTGCTGTGGTCTTTCCGGTTCCGGGTGGACCAGCAAAAATGCAGTGGGGAACGTTTTTTGCTTTGGCGAAACTTTGTAGGCGGTCAACGATTTCTTTCTGGTTGATAATTTTGTTTAGGGTCTTGGGGCGATACTTCTCAGCCCACATCTCATAACTCACGCGTTAGCCTCCGTGACGAGTAATAGAGCAAGACCGTTATAAATTTAGTACTCGTACAGGTTTTGTGCAGTTAAGTAGTAGCCTTAAGCCTGTTTTGTGAATCCGTATGTTCCGATTTTCTTGTTTAGGCTCCAGTATTCGCCAACGTTATAAACGAAGGGGGCTACCTTCTTGAAGTCAATTTTTCCCTTCTCGTCCAATACGTCTGGGTCAACGTGGACTTGGACGACTTCTCCAATGAAAAGGTCATGGGCCCCCAACGGAATCACATCGTTCAGGACACATTCCATGTTCACTGGGCACTCGCGGATTAATGGAGGCTTGACCATGTCTGCCTGCTCGGGGGTTAGTTTGGTTTCGGAGAACTTGTCAACATCTTTTCCTGAGGTTACTCCGCAGTGGTCTGTTTCTTTTATGATTTTGGCTGGCGGGATGTTGACGACGAATTCTTTGCTTGTGTCTATCAGCTTGTGGGAGTATCGGGATGGACGAATGCCTAATCCTACCTTGGGAGGTTCTGAGCATACGGTTCCAGCCCACGCCAAAGTGATTATGTTTGGTTTTCCCGCGGAGTCTACGCATGTTACAAGAACAACCGGGCACGGAAACAAGGCAGTATAGGGTTTTTTTCGGATTTTCATGAAACAACCTCTGACATGACCAAATATTAACGTTTTTCCTAGAACAAAAACAGCCAACAATGGGCAGCTGTTCTAAAATGCGAACAGGATGTTCTGGTGCATAGAACTTTATATTCTCAAATCTATCGAAATATAGGCGGTATGGATAGAATGAAACATCCAATATGGATAGCAACGGTTTCCATAATCACAATTGTAGCCTTAATAGGAGCAATTTACTATTTTTCGCCCCCGCCATCTTCCTCTCAAACTCCAGAATTCCAACTAGCTGTGACCAGCCTAACGGCTTTAACAGACGGAAAAGTTTCGTTCAATGTTTCCCTCACTGAAGGCGAGTCTGGAACCTTGGAAGCAGTTCTTGTGAATGGCACACGCTATTCATGGTCAGATGGGAGCCAAGAGGACCCAACTATCCTCAAAGGCGAAATCAAATATTGGAGTATGAATGTTGGGAGCCTAATAAATGGCAGTACTATTCAAGTGGTTGTTGAAGCAACACCAGAGTCGGGAAGTAGCAGTGTAATTGTTGAGGCTCCCGCTTCTGATCTTCCTCCTTCTGACGTGGACGGTCCAGATGATGGGAACGTTGACAATCCAGACGATTCTGATGCGGATAGCCCAGACGATTCTGACTATATTTATGATACTTCTGGAGGAGTCGGCTTATTCGATGAAGGCATTCACATTGGTGCAACCAGCCAGAACCCACGCAATCTGTTTGACGGCTACCCAATCGTCAACGACTACTGGAAGATGCTGCAGGAACACGAAACAACACATGCCACAGGTCAGGACTTCATAAGCATCATCCTCTCCCGCGGAGACAAACCAACAGGCGGCTACACCATAAACATCGAATCTTTTGGTTGGCTTGAAAGCTACCCTCCAGTATTCCGCTTTCAAGTCAACGTCACTGATCCAGGCGAAGGAGTAATGGTTACACAAGCCCTATCCAACCCCCTTGTGTTAGTGCCAATCGGTAAGCTTACGCCCGGAGAATACAATGTTGAAGTTTACGTGACTTGGTTTGTCCTAAACATTGACGAAGAAGGCGACACATATTACACCCCGATTATGACATTCGCACCCGTTATTTGGAAACAAACCTTAACGATCACTAACACAGAAGACCCAGCCCCTTCAACAATATTCAAAGTAATTGTCAACGGGAATGAAGCCCAAGACCTGACTGCACAAGTGGACCTGAGCAATGGCTTAACTGAAGAAGAGGCAAAAAAGGTTGCCGAGGCAGCTTTCATTCAAACAATGGGAGACGAGGTGCTCCGTCGATTAGACACCGTAACCTATGACGATGAACAAATAACTGCTCACTACACTTGGGGTATTGATGAAAACGACATGGGGCACGTATTCGATTTGAATGCAGATTTATGCGCCCTCCAGATAACGATTACTCACTGTCGCTGAATGTGTTTAGTAAAAATTTAACGCCGTTATGACTGTCCTCAATTTTTGAGGACCCAGTATTTGTGTCCCTTTAATCGGCAGATATAGCCTTTAAAGGGGAAAAGGTCGGTTTTTTATTCGTGATTTTTTGCTGTTTGTGGCTTAATTGAGCTTATATCTGTGACTGCAGTATTGTTTGTGGGCAGAGTTTCTGCTCACAGGAGTGTCGGGATTGTCAGCTGACCCTTTAACAACTATCAGAGACGCTGATTTCGTCTTCCAAAACATGCCCGTCAAGATAGTAGCAAACAGAGACAGCCCTAAAATTGATTTGCCAGGCGTGAAAGTTGGGCCCTTCAAAGAGGGAAAAGAATACGAAGTCAGGTTCTGGGTAGCCACGGAACTGAAGAAGGCTGGAATCGCCCACCTCCGCATAGAGGAACCCCTAGATTTGATGATGCTAAACAAGATTCACTGGAAAGAAACGCGCGTTCAAACTTCCCAGAGTGTTACGTCTCTGCCTGAAGACTTTTACCCTAAGCTGCGGCGTTACCTAGAAGAGTTGAATGAAGAAGCCGTCAAAAAATTGGAATATAGAAGCGATTATGAAAAAGCCCAAAAACTCTCTGATGACATAACCAGGACGAGACTGAAAAAGATAGTTTCCCTTGCCTCATCATCACAAACGAGACAGATTCTGGGGAACCTCACAAAAGAAGAGCGAGTTCTGTATGACTTTTTATGTGAGATAATCAGTAATTGGAGAACTGAAATTCTGAAAAACCAGGGAGGCGGCAAAACATGACCGAAGAAGCGTTAGCCGAGAATCCGGAGGAGCTTTTTCTGGACTTTTTCAAAGCAGACAAATACCGTGAACGTCTCTCAGTTATGGCTTTATCCGGAAAAAAATCGTTTGTGGTAGATTTTGACGAACTGTTGGCAGCCAAGCCTAAACTTGCCCAGCAGCTCATGGATAAACCCGACGAATACATGGAGTATGCAAACCGAGCCGCCAAGGCTCAGCTGCAGATAGAGGAACCCGAATACGCCGAAGAAATCAGAAACGTCACAGTCCGGTTTCGCGGATTGCCAGAAATCACGCCTCTGCGAATTTTGGGTTCCAAGCACATAGGAAAGCTGGTTATGTTGGAGGGCATCGTTGTCCGCGCCAGTCCCGCCAGGCCCCTCGTTATGGAGGCTGCCTTCAAATGCAAATGGTGTGGCGCAGTCTCTCATATTACCCAATCTGGCCCCTTCCTGACTGCGCCCCTTGCATGTAGTGCCCCGGAATGCAGAAGAAAAAGTTCCTTCGAATTCGTTCAGGAAGAATCCACCTTCATCGACTCCCAAGACGTCCGCATCCAAGAACGCCCCGAAGACCTTCCTCCAGGTCAGCTTCCACGATGGCTAGACATCAAACTTCTCGAAAGAGACCTTGTTGACATGGCGAGACCTGGCGACCACATTTCTGTTGTTGGAATCGCCCGCGCCGTTGCCGCAACCGTCCCCAGGGTTGGGCACCTCCGCTCCTTCAGATTGCATTTAGACACAAACCACATCGACGTGGAGAGTAAGGAGCCAGAAAAAGTCCTTATCACGCCGGAAGAAGAGAAGCATATTCTTGAGCTGGCAAAAGACCCTGAAATCCACGACAAGATTCTTCGCTCTTTGGCGCCCTCTGTGTACGGGTACGAGCACATCAAAGAAGCGATAATGTATCTTCTCTTCGGAGGAACCGCGAAACAGTTCCCGGACATCACAATCCGTGGAGACCTGAACATTCTGCTGCTGGGAGACCCGGGAACCGCCAAGTCCCAGCTTCTGCAGTATGTCGCTAAAATTGCTCCTCGCGGTTTGTACACTTCTGGGCGTGGAACCACAGCCGCGGGATTAACTGCTGCGGTGCTCCGCGACAAGGCTGGGGGAATGACTCTTGAGGCTGGGGCTTTGGTGCTGGCGGATAAGGGTGTGGCAGCCATAGACGAGATGGATAAGATGCGAACCGAGGATCGGGTAGCCATTCATGAGGTGATGGAGCAGCACACGGTTTCGGTGGCTAAAGGCGGAATCGTTGCCACCCTAAACGCTCGGACGTCCATCCTCGCCGCAGCTAACCCGTCGCTTGGCAGATACGACCCCTACCGGACAGTGGCAGAGAACATTTCGCTTCCAGTCACCATCCTCTCCAGATTCGACCTGATCTTCGTTCTGAGGGACGTGCCAGAAAAGGCCCAAGACGAGCAGATGACCGAGCACATCCTCGACCTCCACAGAACAGGCGTAACCCCTGTTGAGCCGCCCATAGAACCTGACCTTTTCCGAAAATACGTAAGCTACGCCAAAAACATAAAGCCCGTGCTCACGCAAGAGGCTCTGGAGCGGCTGAAAAGCTTCTATCTGCTCATGCGAGCAGCCAGCGAAACCGAGGGAACGCCCGTGGCTATAACTGCCCGGCAGCTGGAGTCGTTGGTGAGGGTGGCTGAGGCTAGGGCTCGGGCATCGCTGCGGGATGAGGTTCTTGCAGAAGACGCTGAGAGGGCAATCGATATAATGAAGACGTCGCTGGAGCAGGTTGGAATCGACGTTTCCTCCCAAAAGTTTGACATAGACATCATAATGACGGGCAAGCCTAAGAGCCTCCGCGACAAGCTGTCTGTTCTTCTTGGGCTCATTACAAGCATGGAGAAGGAAACTGGCATGGTGGACAAGGCGAGGCTGCTGGAGAGGCTTCAAGCCGAATATGACATACTGTCCGGAGAAGCGGAACGGCTGATTGGACAGATGCTGAAGGAAGGAACGCTGTTCGCGCCGCGGGATGGATTCCTCAAAAAGACTTAACCTAAAGGGCGTATGCATTGAAAATCGACGAACTGCCGATACCAGATTCCGTAAAACAGGTTCTACTCACCTCAGGACTCACTGAACTTTATCCTCCCCAAGAAGAAGCTGTATTAGCCGGAGCCTTAGATGGAAAAAACCTTGTTTTGGCGAGTCCCACAGCCTCAGGCAAAACCCTTGTTGCCGAACTGTGCGCTCTCAAGCATGTGCTAGAGGGGGATGGAAAGGTGTTGTATCTTTCTCCTCTCCGAGCCTTAGCCAGCGAAAAATGGGAAGAATTCAAGAAATACACGACCATAAAGAAGAATAACGGCAGGCGGGTCAGCGTGGGCATCAGCACAGGAGACTATGACAGCAGCGACCCGTGGATGGGAAAGTTTGACATCATCGTTACTACAAACGAGAAAGCGGATTCTCTGCTGAGGCACAGGGCAAAGTGGGTAAACGACGTTTCCTTGGTGGTTGCTGATGAGGTGCATCTTCTCAACGAGTCTGAACGGGGACCAACGCTCGAGGTTGTGTTGGCTCGCCTCATGCAGGTGAACCCTGACATACAACTTCTGGCCCTAAGCGCAACCATAAAAAACGTGGAGGAACTCGCAGAATGGCTCAAAGCATTATCAGTTACAACAGATTGGAGACCCGTAACCCTCAGGGAAGGAGTATTCCACCACGACGAGATCATGTTCAAGGACGGCGGCGCCCAGAAAATAGAAAAGACAACAAAAAACCCCACCATAAACCTAGCATTATACACCGTAAAATCTGGGGGACAAGCCTTAGCCTTCGCCGGAACCCGCAGAAACTCGATAAGCCTAGCCAAGAAGATTGCAGCCAAAATCAACCCGCTCCTATCTAAGCCCATGAAACGTTCTTTGGCGCAGTTGTCTGAGCAGGTTCTGGCGACAGGAGCGAGGACGCGAATCAGCGAGCAGCTGGCTGAGGTGGTAAGCAGCGGAGTGGCTTTTCATCACGCTGGATTGGGCGGCGGTCACAGGAAACTGATTGAGCAGTCGTTTAGGGAGGGGAAAATCAAGATTTTAACAGCCACCCCCACTTTGGCTTTTGGGGTGAATCTTCCAGCGCGGGTGGTCATCGTTAACGATTATAGGCGGTATGAGCCCGGCTACGGGTACTATCCCATAGCGGTTTTGGAGTACAAGCAGATGGCTGGACGTGCCGGAAGACCCCGCTACGACAAGGTTGGAGACTCCATACTGATAGCTAAAACCGAGGACGAACGCGATTACCTCATGGAAAGCTACATTCTAGCTGATACAGAGAGAATCTGGTCAAAACTGGCGGTGGAACGGATTCTCCGCTCTCACGTTTTGGCTACAATCGCGTCGGACTTTGCGCACACAGAGCAGGGAATCTACGAGTTCTTCGGCAAAACCTTCTACGCTTACCAGTATGACCCACGGGCAATAAAGGGCGTCATAGGGAAGAGTCTGGGTTTTCTTTTCACCGAGAAGATGGTTGAGGGGGGCGGCGACAAAATCTACGCCACCAAGTTTGGACGAAGAGTCTCCGAGCTATACATCGACCCCCTAACCGGCGTCGTCATTCGGGACGCGCTTACAAGCCGCGCGCAGAGGCTAACCGACATCAGTTTCCTCCACATGATCGCCCGCACGCCAGACATGTTCCCTAAGCTGCGACCATACTCCAAAGAAATGGATGCAAATGGATGCGCTGCAGTTCTTTGTGGAGGACCATCAGGACGAGTTCATGTTTGACCTCCCAGCAATGTACCAAGACAGACTAGCTTTCGAGGAGTTTCTGGGGGAAGCTAAACTGTCTTGGGTGCTGAAGTCTTGGATGGATGAAACAAGCGAGGATGAGATGATTGAGCGATTCAGTGTTCAGCCCGGAGACCTCTACCGCCTTATCTCAACAGCCAAGTGGCTTCTTCATGCCTCCCACGAGTTGGCTTCTCTGTTCCAGCACAAGGACCTCCTGTCTCATCTGGCTAAGCTGACGGTGAGAATTGAGAAGGGTGTGAAGCCTGAGCTGCTTCCGCTGGTTAAGCTGGAGGGAGTCGGAAGAGCCCGTGCTCGGGTGCTCTACAATTCTGGTCTCAGAAGCGTGGATGACGTGAAACGAGCGCCCCTACAGAAATTAACTGGACTGCCCCTGATTGGACCGAGGTTAGCCCAGAAGATTAAGGAGCAGGTGGGCGGCTACGTAAAAGCGGATGAGTGGCAGAACCTGAAAAAGAAGAAAGAAACAGAGCAGCAGCGAGCCCTAACAGAATACTAACCCACCATTCACTGTGCAGATGTGATTGTGTCAAAGTTTCTTAACTAATCTAGTCAAGGTTTCTTGACAAAAACCCTTTTCTTACAACTTAGACTAGTAGTTTTTTGGTACAAAATGAAGAAAATCGCATCAACAATCGTTTTGTTACTGATTCTTTCCTTTGTTTTTATTTCTTTTCCGCAAATTGACGTAGCCGAAGCACAAGCCGCAATATACATTAGAGCCGATGGAACTGTTGAGGGCACAGATAAGATAGAAAAAACGGGAAACTTGTACTCTTTCACTGACAACATTGATGGCACTATTATTGTTGAGCGAGATGACATAATAATCGACGGCGCAGCGTATACTCTGTCAGCAAACAGTGGATATGGAGTCAAACTGCAGTATAGACATGGCGTTACTGTCAGGAACCTTGTGCTGAAGGATACGTACCGCGGCTTCGACCTCACCTACGCGGATGACAACACCATCGTTGGAAACACCCTAATCAACTCTGGGAGTGCGGTTTACTTTTGGTGGTCTTGGAGAAACAACGTCACAGGAAACAGCATTTCCAAAGCAGAATACGCCTTCGACTTTTTCCAGTCACCAAACTACGGGTGCCAAGAAAATGTTGTCACAGGGAACACTGTCCAAGACTCTTTTTTTGGTCTGAACCTAATGGAGTCAAACAACACCTTTTCAGACAACATCATAAACACCTCAGCAATAGGCGTTTCCCTCAGAGGTAGCCAAAACCTGTTCCGTCGACAACGACGTCGACGCCTCAAACGTGGTCAACGGCAAACCAATAATCTATTGGATAGGCCACCGAAACGAAGCCGTGCCCTCAGACGCAGGTTACGTGGTGCTCTCCAACTGCGAAAACATAACCGTCCAAAACCTCAATGCAAGCGGCGTGAGCGTATCTTCAACAACCAATTCGCTGATAGCCGGAAACACCCTCTCGGGTGGGCAATTCGGCATTCAGATGCTTGAATCTTCAAACAACACAATAACTGGTAACTCGCTGGTATGCAACGAATTCGGTCTTGAACTCAGCGACTGCCACTACAACGAAATCGTCGCCAACAACATCAGCAGCAACAGTTACTACGGTCTGCTGCTCACCAGCTCGCACCACAATACCCTGAAACAAAATAACGTGGCAAATAACGGCTTTGGAAAAGGGGGAAACGGCTACAGTTTTCCCCATGAAAGCTATTCAGAAGATTTCTTCGGCGTCAAACTCCTGCACGCATGCAACAACCGTTTCACCGAAAACAACGTGACAGAAAACAATCAATGGGGCATCCGGGTCCTCGGTGACCAGCATGACAACATCATCTACCATAACAACTTCATCGACAACGGACCGGGCGACAGAATACAGGTGTCCATGTTGCCAGCCGCCGCGGACGCGCCCGTCGCCAACCCAAGCACATGGGATAACGGAACCAGCGGCAACTACTGGAGCGACTACCTGACCAGATACCCAAACGCCTCCGAAATCGGCAACAGCGGAGTGGGAGACACACCATTCTACATTAACGAAAACAACATCGACCACTACCCCCTGATGGAACCCTACATAATTCCAGAGTTTCCATCATGGATACCCTTACTGATTACTCTAGTTGCAGTGGTGGCTGTGACTGTGATTTACAGACGAAAAATATCCAAAGCTAATAAGAGGGGAGGCAATCAGTGAAAAAATCTCCTTCTTTGCTCGTTTTGTTGCTTTTTCTTTCTGTTGTTTTAGTTTCTTTTCCACAAATCGAGATGGTGAAAGCACAAAGGAGTTCAATCTTCATCCGTTCTGACGGAAGTGTTGAGGGAACTAACAAGATACAGGTAGATGGAAATCACTATATACTGACTGGAAACATAACTGTTGAAACTCCTCTTGTTGACCATGGAATCTACGTTGAGAAAGACAACATCATTATTGATGGTTCAGGTTATACTTTAGAAGGAAATGGAGAAAGCACAGGCATTCAGTTGTACCAAAGAATTGGAGTCATAATCAAGAATTTTCATATAGTAAATTGGGGTTGTGGCATAAATAACCCTAAAAGTGAATGTGTTATTGAAGGAAACTGGATAACTGAGTGTGATACAGGTATTAACTTAGCTGATACCCATAATTGCACATTTATTAACAACGAGTTGTTAGGCAATCGTGAGGATGTCTTTCTGATTAGGGGCTACGCCAATAACTTCTTGGGTAACAACATTGGAAAATTGTATTGGTCCACAGCTTTTTTGGTGCCAGGAGAGAATTATTTTGACGGTAATTATTGGGGAGAATATCACGGTGTGGATGATAATGGAGATGGTTTCGGAGACACTCCATTTATGGTATATTGGGTTGACTACGGAGATAGAAACATAACTTGTTATGATAACCATCCATTAATAGAACCATCCATAATTCCAGAGTTTCCGTCTTGGGCTATCTTGCCATTGCTTCTTGTAGCAACCTTAGTGGCGATAATCTGCAAAAAGAGACTAACCAAAAAACTGTCAGTCTAGCCGTTCATATTAGAAGACTAATAGAGGTACATTGTTGAAAACAGTCTTTTTTCTGTTTTTCCAAGCAAGAATATGAGTCTGGATAGGTTCATTATCAAACTTTAACCAGATATCAGTTTGGTAAGCCTCTAGCCCGTCTTTCCTTTCTTGTCTTTTCTATGACAAGCTCGATCTGTTTTGTTGCTGTGCCCAGATAGTTTCTGGGGTCCATTACTTCGTCGATTTCCTTGGGGCTGAGCAGTTTTTTGACTGCGCTGTTTTCTGAGAGAACTTGCTTGAAGGCTCTTTGTTCGTTGTGGCTTTTTATTGCCAGTTCTCGGGTGAGTTCGTGGGCTTTTTGGCGTCCCAGCCCCTTCTTTGCTAGCGCAAGCATAACCGCCTCAGACATCATCCGCCCCTGCGTCAATTCCATATTCTTCCGCATCCTTTCCTCGTCAATCTCCAGCCCCTTCAGCACACGGATCATCAGAATCAGCATGTAATCAATGAGAATGCACTCTTCCGGAATCACAAACCGCTCACACGAGGACTGGGTTAGGTCACGTTCATGCCATGTGGGAACGTTCTCCAGTGCCGGCGAAACAAGGCTCCTCAGTATCTTTGCCAAGCCGCAGATTCTCTCAGATATCATGGGGTTACGTTTGTGGGGCATTGTTGAGCTGCCGACCTGCTTCTTCTGTTCGAAAGCCTCGAAAACCTCGCCGATTTCGGGTCTCTGCAGCTCCCGAACCTCAGATGCAATATTATCCAGTGTAGATGCTAGTATGGCCAGAATGCAGGTAAGTTCGGCATACCTGTCTCTCTGGACAATCTGCGTGGAAATATCCGCTGCACTGATGCCGAGCCGCTCCATAACCAGCTCCTGTATCTCCAGCGCCTTCGGTCCCAACCCCGCCTGAGTTCCCACTGCGCCACTCATCTTCCCAACAAGCAATCTTCCTTTGCAGTCTCTGAGACGCTGAATGTGTCTGGAGACCTCTCTTGTCCACACCGCGGACTTGAAGCCGAAAGTGGTTGGCAGGGCATGCTGACCGTGGCTTCTCCCCATCATGATGCTCTTCTTGTGTTGTTTTGCCCTAGCGAGCAGAACTGACTCCAGCTCGTTCAGCCGTTCTTCAATCAGGTTCACTGCCTCCTTCAGCTGCAGGGCGGTTGCGGTGTCCAGCATGTCGGAGCTTGTGGCTCCAAGGTGAACGTATTCTCCGCTTGTTCCGCAGGCTTCGGCTAATGCTCTGACCAGAGCCATGACGTCGTGCCTGATTTCGTTTTCAATCTCTTTCACTCGTTCAAGCTTGACGTATCTGGTGGAGGCTTTTTCCACAATCTTTTGGGCGTCCTCTTTTGGGATGTTGCCTACTTTGCTGTGCGCCCAAGCCAGCGACGCCTCTACGCCCAGCATCTTTTGCAGCCTGTTCTCTTCGTCAAAGATTCTTCTCATTTCAGGCGATCCGTATCGTCCTGTGTCAATTGGAAGAATAGGCATTCTGTTCTCCTCCGGAAACGATACATAAATGTATTGAACTAACCTTTTACCAGTTTCGCCTAAAAATAATATGCCCCGAGGGCTGGAGCTGCGAAAGATGGGAGCATTGGTTGCTGCGGTGAACAAAGCTGGAGAAAACATTGTTCCTACGGTAGTCTCCATGCTGCGGGAGTTGAAGCACCGCGGAAACGACGGCCACGGAGTAGCCACACCAGATTTAGCTACATCCGCAAAAACGTTTGAACAACTGGATTTCAGTAACCTCAGTTCGAGTGTTGCTTTGGGTCACAACCTTTCCTGCATCCTGCCGAGGGACCAGCCTCAACCAGTTCAAGGCGACGGCTTCACGGTTGCTTTTGAGGGACGGCTGTTTCCTTCACCGAGTCCACCCGATTTGCCCGAAGTAAACGAAATCCTTGAAATGCTTCGCTCTAACCCCATGAGAAACGCCGGCAGAATCATCGAAGAGCTGGAGGGCTCCTACGTTTTTGCCTTGGCAGAATCCAACAAAATAGTTGCTGGACGGGATGTTTTTGGGGCTACCCCCCTCTATTACGGCGAAGATGATGCAGTGTGTGCGGTGGCTTCTGAGGGGAAGGCACTTTGGAAGATTGGATTAGAGGATGTGCGGTCGTTTCCTCCGGGGCAACTGGCAGTAATGGACAATCATGGTTTCTCTTTTCATCCCGTTAAGGTGCTGCGGATGCCTCCCAAAAAAACCGTGGACATGGAGATTGCGGCGCGGGCTCTTCAACTCCTTCTGTTAGAATCGACCAGAAAACAGGTTTCAGACCTTGAAGCAGTAGCTGTAGCTTTCTCCGGGGGCGTAGACAGCAGCGTTGTTGCTGTTTTGGCAGAAGATGTTGGCTTAGACGTTCAGCTGGTTTCGGTGGGGTTGGAGGGTCAATGCGAAGTGCTGTTTGCGGAGGAGGCAGCTGAAGCGTTGGGTCTGCCTCTGCACATTCAAACCTACACTGTGAGCGAACTGGAGGAGACTCTTGCAGAAGTTTTGTGGCTGATCGAGGAGCCTAACCCAGTCAACGCCTGTATTGCCGTTCCCTTCTATTGGCTGGCTGAAACCGCCTCGAAGCTGGGGTACCCTGTATTGTTGGCTGGGCAGGGGGCTGACGAGCTTTTCGGAGGCTACCAACGATACCTCACAGAATACAGTGGGTCAGGCGCTGAGGCTGTGGAGCAAAAGATGTTCCGTGACGTCGAAAACGGTTACCGAGCAAACTTTCAGAGAGATAATCAGGTTTGCTCTTATCATGGAGTGGAGCTTAGGCTTCCATTCGTCGACCGTGATGTTGTCGATTTTGCGTTACGTTTGTCTCTTCGTCTGAAAATTAATTCAGTTGAGGACAAGCTTCGAAAACGGGTACTACGGCGTGTGGCTCGCAACCTTGCGATTCCCAGTTTCATGGCTGACAAGCAAAAAAAGGCTGTTCAGTACACGACTGGAGTAACAAAAGCCCTTCAACGCCTAGCAAAAGCCGAGAACTTAACATTGCGGAATTATGTAAAAAAGGTGTTCAGTGAAGTTTACCTCTCGTGAAATAAGGGCGTCCTTCTTCGCAATAATGGATGTTATCGAGGCTGCGTTCATATTAGGAGACTAATAAAGGTTCATTGTTGAAAACAGTCTTTTTTCTGGAAAAATCAAGAGACAACAGATTTAGTTGACCCGCAGAGAAAAGCAGGTTAACAGTTCACCTGCGGAGCCTCTTTTCAGCTAAAAGTAAATAAAGGTAATCTGCGTTACTTACGCCAACAAACAAACAAGATCATCTCTGATGGTGTTTCACGTGAAAAACGCACATACCCACAAAAAACTTGTACCAACAGCGGTAGTTTTCCTCATGACCATTTTAGCTCTGTCACTATTCTTGGCGCAGCTGTCCCTTGTCAGTGCCCAAGAGGGGGCGGCAAGCCTCACCGGCGCAATCTATGACAAGGGCGTAAACAGCGACGAGGATGAATTCTACGATACGCTAGACATCGGAGTCGAAGTTAACGTTACCACCACAGGAACATTCAAGGTAGAAGTAGCCGGGCTTTACGATTCCGAATCAAACACCATCGATATTTCAAACCAGAATTCCACATCCCTTGACGCAGGCACTCAGATCGTCTACGTTTCCTTGGATGGTACAAGAATCTTCGAGTCAAAACTCAATCCCGTCAACGTATCCAGCATCCGCCTCTACGATGAATCTGGAGCCTTGCTGGATTCTCTATCTGACATCTCCTTGACTGTAAAGTACTTTTTCGGCAATTTCGGGCTTTTGCCTGCGCGCCTCACCGAAACAATCTATGATGAGGGGGTGGATACTGATGGCGACGGATACTATGATTACCTCAATTTGGGCGTAGAGGTTAACGTTACCACCGCAGGAACATATACTGTGGATGCTGGCGGGATTTATGACGCCTCATATAATTACGTCAGTATCCCAACCCAGAATTCCACCTATCTTGATGTTGGCATTCACGTTGTCTACGTGGCCCTAGATGGCACAGAAATCTATGCAAAATCTGTTAACCCTACTACGATTGCCCAGATCTACCTTTACGACGAATCCAATACCACGCTCGGTACGTTGTATGACCTCACATTGCCTGAGACATATACCTTCAACGAATTCCAGCGCCCAATTGTTGAAATCGAATTCAGTGAGATAGAAAGAGAGATAATGTTGGATCAGTCGGGAAGCATCCGCGTTGCCAATGCTTACCACATAACCAATTTGGGTTTTCAGGCAGAAACCATTGAACTTGGTTTCCCAGAAGATGCCTACGACTTTGAGGTTCGGGACGAAATGGGAACAGTTGAGACGTCAACAGCAAACAATACGATGACTGTGACTCTCAGAAGCGTCCTAGAGACAAACAAGACGGAGACGCTTTATCTAATTTACCATATTCCATGGAGCAGCCACATCAGCCAAAAGAACGGAATTGACTACACCTTAGATTTCACCTTCTATGAACAATTCAACTTAACGATAGGGAAACTAACTGTCGCCGTAACTCTCCCCAAAGGCGCCGAATTCCAATCATCCACCCCTCTAGACCCCGACAGCATCAAAAAAAGCAACCTTCAGGAAACCCTGAGCTTCACCTTCTCTGATGTGACGCCTTCCGACAACCTCAGCTTCGAAATCAACTACAGATACAACGTGTTCTGGGGTTCATTCTACCCGACAATCTGGGTAGGAATCCTAGCTTTTGCCGCGTCAGCAGTGTTGCTTTTCTGGGGCACACCAAAAACCATCTCTGCTCCCACAATTCAGGTTCCACCCAAAGACCTCAGAAGCTTCGTTGACGCCTACGAAGAAAAAATGAGAATCCGATCAGAGCTTGAATCCCTAGAAGAGC
>SMTZ1_10001083_pt1 | contig 26827 bp, 28 predicted proteins | sample DeeMarSWOR136_30_FD_25667 | JGI IMG/M metagenome (IMG submission 25667)
CGCAGTGAGCACCGGTAGCTCCCGCCTCAGGGGGTAGTATCTCTCCGCGATCATCTCGAAGTTGCGGTAGGCTCGCTCGTTGGGGACGCCGCTCAGGGCCAGGCTGAGGCTCGGGTCCCAGGCCTTCAGGTCGAACTTGATGTTGCCCCCGGTCTCCAGCGCCATCTCCGCCGCCCGCCTGACCAGGCTTGGATCGCCGCAGCCGTTCCACTCGAAGCAGATGCGCAGAGGCGTGCCGCGCCTCCTCTCCAGGGCCGCCTCCGAAGCCTTCAGTATGAAGGGCAGCTGGGGCTCCGGGGATCCCCCGAAGAAGCATACGCAGGATACGCGGGGGTTGGAGGCGACCATACCGGCGAATCTCTCCACAGTGGTGGGCTCGACTCCGCCGAAGGCCTTGTGGGAGGGGTTCTGGCAGAAGAGGCAGTCGAAGTTGCAGCCGTACATAAAGACGGCTAGGTTGGCGTAGCCGCGCTCGGGGCCATCAGAGCGAGCGTACTCGGGGTAGCCCGCCCCCGTCCCGGCGGGGCAGAACCAAGCGGAGCAGCAGTTGGTGACGTGGGGGTCGAGGTAGGCGTAAAGGAGGCCCCGGGAGGTGTCAGCAAGAGACTTTAAGCCTCCCTCGTTCCGCCTCAGGCCGCAGAAGCCCCGCTCCCCCTCGCCCATCACGCACTCGTTGGAGCAGAGGGAGCAGCTCAAGCCTCTTTCAGCCCTCGGAGGCTCCGCCGGCAGGCCGTGCAGCTCCCTCGCCCTCCTGTGGGCGGCCCTAACCAAGGGCAGCGACTCCTGGGGCCTCTCCCTGATGCAGCCGCCGCAGACGCCCAGGGCCCTTGAGATCGGCTGAGAGGATTCTCCGCATAGCCGGCACGCATCTCCTTCTGTCAACCCGCCCTCGCGATACATCGGGTGCCGATCTATAAGGGGTTGCGCCCGTAGGCCCTCAGGCTTTAAATATTCCCGAAGGATGGGTTCGTAGATATCAAATGGTCAAACCCTTCATTATCGGGACACACAACGCCCGTGATATGCTTAGGTTCGGCGTCGAGGTCCTCAGAAAGGGTGGCTCGGCCGTGGAGGCCGTGGAGGCCGCCACGAGGGCCGTGGAGTCCAACCCGGAGGACACGAGCGTCGGGCTCGGGGGGATCCCCAACCTTCTTGGCGTCGTCCAGCTGGACGCCTCCATCATGGACGGAAGTAAGATGAGGTCCGGGGCCGTCGCAGCCGTGGAGGGCTTCCTCCACCCCATCTCAATCGCTAGGAGGGTGATGGAGGTCTCACCCCACGTCCTCCTCGTCGGCCCTGGAGCGGAGAGGTTCGCGGACGTCGAGGGAATGGAGAGGGGCGAGCTGCTGACCGAGAGGGGCAGGAAGGCCTACGAGGCCTTCGTCAAGGACACCTTCGACGACCTCGACGAGGACACGAAGAGCAGGACCAACTGGGCCCTCAGGTACACCCGGTTCAAGCTCCACGACTGGTACGAGAAACTGTCTGACGACCAGCACGGAACGGTGAACATCATGGCGATGGACGCCAACGGCGACGTCTGCAGCGGAGTCTCCACGAGCGGGACGGCCTTCAAGCTCCCCGGCAGGGTCGGGGACAGCCCCATCATTGGGGCTGGGAACTACTGCGATGACAGGGTCGGCGCTGCTGCGTGCACGGGCAGAGGCGAGCTCGCGATCAGGCGCTCCACGGCCCGGACTATCATCAGCTACATGGAGAACGGAAGGAGCCTAGAGGAGGCGTGCATCCAGGCGATGAGGGACATCCTCTCCCTGAACGAGTCCGGAGGCATGAACTGCCTCGCCTTCGACAGGAACGGGAACACGTTCTCAGCCTCCGTCAGCAGGGAGTCCATCCACTACTACATGGATGTCGATATGGAGGAGCCCGAGGAGCGCCGAGGCACCCTCGTGGAATCTTGACGCCCTTAATCATCTCATTCTGTCACCCAGCCAATTAGCCCACTGTGTTTTATATTCAATCGTGGCTACTGATCCGGAGTGATCATGGTAACTCCGTTTCTCATAGGGACCAGGAACGCCAGCCCCCACCTGCACACGGGCGTCGAGGTCCTCAGGAGGGGAGGCTCGACCCTGGACGCCGTGGAGGCCACCGTGACAGGGATCGAGGAGGACCCCGAGTCAGGCAACGTAGGGGCTGGGGGCTCGCCGAACATCCTGGGGGTGACGCAGCTGGACGCCTCCATCATGGACGGCAGGACGCTGAGGACCGGGGCCGTCGCCGCCGTCTCAAGGTACGTGAACGCCATCTCCATCGCCCGGAAGGTGATGGAGGAGACCCCCCACGTCTTCCTAGTCGGGGAGGGCGCCCACAGGTTCGCCAGGGCGATGGGCTTCAAGGAGTGGGACCTCTCCACGGAGAGGACCCGGGCGATCTTCGACGCCCTGCGCAGGGACGCCTTCGAGGAGCTCCCCGACGGCTTCAGGGGGAGGGAGCGCTACATTGAGTACGCAAAGAACAGCAGGCTCCGCGAGTGGTACGAGCGGCTCTCCGACGAGCAGCACGGCACCACCAACGTCATCGGCATGGACGCGGAGGGCAACATCTGCGTCGGCGTCTCCACCAGCGGCACCAGCCTCAAGTTCCCTGGCCGCCTCGGCGACAGCCCCATCATCGGGGCCGGCAACTACTGCGATAACAGGTATGGGGGCGTCGCCTGCACAGGGAGGGGGGAGCTAACCATCAGGCTCCTCACGGCGAGGATGATCGTCAGCCACATGGCCGACGGCATGGGGCTCGAGGAGGCCGTGAACTGGGGCCTCAAGGAGATCCACGCCCTCAACGAGTTCGGCGGAGTCCAGTGCATAGCCGTCGACAGGAGCGGGAACACTCTCTCGACCTCGACGAGAGGCGAGTCGACCCACTGGTACATGGACATCGGGATGGAGGCCCCTGAGGAGCGGCAAGGCTTATGGGTGAAGCCGTAGGAGGGAACTGAGATGTCGGATCAACCTTACGACCCCCGGCTGATCACGCCTTCCGTCTACGGCCACAGGAGGCCGGTGAGGGGGGAGGTCGTCGCCCTCCTCCACATCACCTTCGAGGAGAGGGGGCTCAAGCTCATTCAGTCCCGCAGCAGGGCGATGGTGGAGAAGGAGATCCACGAGCTGATGATCACCGACGAGGCCGCCGCCGGCCCGGGGGGAGGCGCCGACAGGGTATCAGCCATCGCCTTCTTCGAGGTGGAGAGGGGGGGCCTCGCCGTCGTCGGGGACGACGCCCTTCTGGACGGTGTGAGGTTCGGCTGCGTGGCTGGGTACGACATGACCCACATGCCCAACCACATGAACGTGCTCGTGAGATCCGAGTCCCTGGAGCGCCCGCCGATCAGAGTCGGTAGCAATATCGTGTTCTCTCGGCCCAGGTAGAACTTCGCTACTCAACCGGTAAAAATTGTGTAAGGGTGGCAGGCTCAGCCGAGCTTCTGCCCACAGTTTCCGCAGAACTTCTGTCCCGGCTGGTTCTTCGTTCCGCAGCTTGGGCAGACGTTCTCCGTCTGCATCCTTGCCCCGCAGTTGCCGCAGAACTTGTTGCCCTCCGGCACGTCCGCCCCGCAGCTGGGGCACTTGTTAGTCTTGGGGGCCTCAAGGCTCTTGCCGCATCCCCCGCAGAACCTGTTCCCAGCCCTGTTCTGAGCGCCGCAGTGAGGGCAGACGACGAGCTGCTGGGGGGGCTGCTGGGGCTGGGGCCTCTGCTGGTTCTGCATCATCTGCTGGCCCAGGGAGATGCCCAGGCCTGCGCCGAGGCCGGCGCCCGCGGCTCCCCCTCCCCCCTCCGGTAGGACCTCGGCGGTCTCCTTGGCGTACTGCATTGCCATCGCCTGCTGGCCCATGCCCGAGGCGAACCTCCTAGCCTCCTCGGGGATCTTCACCCCCTCGAAGAGGGTGTCGACGATGGTGATTCCTATGCGCTTCGCCTCGTCGTTGATCGTCTTGCTGATGCCGTCTGTGACCTCGTCCGCGTTCCTGACGACGTTGAATATGTCGTGCTCCGCGAACTGGTCGATCACCCTCTCGACGATGAAGCCGCGTATGTACCTTGCGATGTCGTCAGAGTTGCTCGCGTTCCTGTTGCCGAAGAACTCGGTGACGAAGAGCTTGGGCTCCTCCACCTTGTAGAGCATGTAGCCGTAGAAGCTGAGCTCCGCCTGGTACTGGATCTGGCCGCTGGGGGCCGAGTAGGCCTGCCCCCCGAAGTTGGCCCTCATCTGGGCCTTGTTGACGAAGACGACCTCGCACTCGAAGATGTCCCCTATGATGCCCAGCCCCTTCACCAGGTCGATGAGCAGGGGGATGTTGTAGCTCGTGATGGTGTGCCTCCCGGGTCCGAAGACGTCCAGGGCCTTCCCGTCCCTAAAGAAGACTGCCCACTGGTTCTCCATCACGGTTAGCTGGCTCCCGAGCCTCAAGGAGACCTCGGGGAACCTGAACGCAACCTGGTCCGCCGGGGCGTCCCTCCACTGTACAGCCTCGATCAAAGGCATTCCGAATCCTCAAACCTTCAAGGAGCCGGGAACATATAATAACTTGCTGGGCTCAGATCACGGACGCCTGATCCTTGAACTCAAAGGGCTCCAAGCCACTCGTCTTAAGTATGCCGAGCGGCATAAACCGCGTGTGACGGGGGCGGGGTCCTTGGAGCTCCAGGCGCTGGCTTGCGAGAGGGCGAGGAGAAACAAGCGCATCTACAACATCTCCGAGGCCAAGTACTGCAGGGATGTCTGCCAGTACAACAAGGACGGGATATGCACCTGGGAGAAATGATCGTCTGCTCCTCTGAACGCTTGTCATAGTTGCTCACTTTGGGTGTGATGCTATCCTTGATCCTGTTGTAAATGGTGAGGATTCATGTCAGAGGTGTATCACGGCGCCGCAGTACTTGCACTCAAGCGATGTCTGTCCCCTGTAGATCTCCGCTGTGTAGGGGGCGCTGCAGATGGGGCAGACCACTGGCGCCGCCTCCCTCTCTTCCTCCTCCTCGCCGTGAGCCTCGGCCAGGTCCCTGTCGGCCTCCCCCGAGCTTATGTACTCGAAGTTTCGTATGACCTGGTCCCCCTCGTTCCCCCTGGTGTCGAACTTGACATCGCTCAGCCCTGTCTCGGGCTTGAACCTGACGAAGAGGCCCGACCCCTTGAAGAGGCCGACTCTACCCTTGTCGATGGCCTCAAGGGAGCCGATGGGCCTCTCGATCACCACCTCCCTCACGGTCTTCTTCTCCGTGGCGATGAAGAGGGTCTTCTTGAGCACCACCTCCTTCTCCCCCTCGAAGATGAAGCGCTGGTTGGTGAGGGTCATGACCCCGTGGACATCGTCGTCCAGGTGGTGGGCGCGTATAGCCACGACGGGGTGCTCCCTCTTCTTCCACTCGAAGGAAGGCTGCGAGAGGAGCTCCGTCGTGTTCTCAGCCACGCTCAGCTCCGAGTTCAGCTCCTCGTAGGAGCTCTCGAACTCGTCGAGCTCGTCATCAATGTAGGACCTCAGTCTGGAGATGTCATCCCTGAGGGTCCCGAGCCTGGACTCCGCGATGGAGAGGTCAGGGTCCCCTGGGGAGCCCAGGGCTGAGAGTTGGCTGCTCAGGGCCTCGAGCTCAGACCTGATCGAGCTGGCCCTGCTCCAGGCGTCTTCCTTGAGGGTCGGCGCCCTCATTCCCCACCTGCTGGAGATACCCTCGCTTGCTCCCTCCAGGTGGCCCATGAGGGTGTAGTTGGCATTCCTGATCCGGGAGACCCTGTTCCCCAGGTTGCCTATGCTATCGTCGAGGTCGGATATCCTCTCCTGGGAGCCATCGGCCTCCCTGAGGAGGGTGGAGACGTTCATTCTGAGGTAGTCCAGCCTAGCCTTTCGAGGGTCCCTCTCCGCGGACGACCCGTCGTCTGCGGCCCTTGAGCGCCTGGATCCCCTGCGCCTTCTGCTGGGCGCCTCCTCGCCATCGGCGGCTTCATCACGGCTCCTCCTGCTTTGGCGGGAGGCCCTTCTTCGGGCGAGTGCCTCTTTTCTCCTTCTCTCCATGTCTTCGTCCTGCTCCCCCTCGTCCCTCCTCCTTCTTCCGAACACTGAACTCCCTCCGCTGGGCTCAGCACGACTGGCTGGCCTCCTATATTGGTAGGTTCCCGCTGGGGCTCGAATAAGCTTTACGAAGCCCTACTTCAGCATCCGACCGCCATTTCCCTAAGACCAAGCGCAACACATTAAAACCACGCGGAAGATTTTCTCCTCCATATTTGTTGGACGACATTGAGATCCGACCTTACGAGAGTGGAGACGATGACAGGATAGTCGGCCTTCTCGAGACCGTATTCAAAGGTTGGCCGAGCTTCGACCTCAGCTGCACACCGCTGGATCATTGGAGATGGAAGTACCTCGACAACCCCCTGCAGAAGGTAATTGTATGCGTTGCCGAGAAGAGCGATGAGATCGTTGGATGCACGCACAATGTCCCGCAGAGGGTGAAGATCGGGGGCAGCATCTACCTCCTGCCCTTCGGGGCGGACGCGGCCGTCCACCCGGAATATAGGGAGAGGAGGCTCCACACGATTATGGGGGAGCTGAAGACCGAGATTGGTGGAAGGCAGGGCCTCCTACCCCACTACAGCGTCAGCGCGAACCCCGTGCTCGTCGAGAGGAACCTGAGGAGGTCCAGGCCCCGCATCGCCCAACCCGTGGGCATCTTCGTGAAGATCAGGGACGTGGACCTGCACATACAGATGATACCCCCGGAGGACCCCCTGCTCAAGAAGTATGGATACCTCGCCCTTGAGAAGCTGAACCGACTTAACAACTACGCGAGGCCCCGGGAGAAGTCGAGCAGAGACATCGAGATCAGGACGATTAGGAGCTTCGACGAGAGGATAGACGCATTCTGGCAGGAGGTCAGCCATCCCTACGACTTCATAGTGGAGAGGGGTCGAGGCCGCCTCAACTGGAGGTATTGCAACCCCAGGGCGGGGCCCTACTTGGTCAAGCAGGCCGAGGAGGGCAGCAGGATCCTCGGGTACTCCGTGCTCAGGATTAACAGGGGCAGGGAGGACTACCCAGTCGGATTCGTGGTGGATCTCCTAACCCTCGAAAGCGCGCCAGAGGCCGCTAACGCGCTGATGGAGGATGCTGTCGACTACTTCGACGGGAACGAAGTGAACGTGGTGACGGGCCTTTTCCCCAAGAACAGCCCCGACGTGAAGGTTTTAAGGAGGCACGGTTTCCTGGACAGCAGAGAAAGGATCAACCTCTTCACCTGGGCGACGGAGGTCTCACAGGTGAACGCGTCATCGAGGATGCACTTCTCCTGCGGGGACTTCGACCACATCTAGCCCGCGAGCGCCCTGCATGAGTTCCATTCAGCGAAGGCCCTTCAGTATCTCCAGGGCCTCATCTATGTGCTTATTCACCCTGAGCTGGGAGGAGAAGGTGTGCTGAACCACGCCCCTCTTGTCGATGACGAAGGTCACACGCCCTGGCATGTTGAGAGCGCCAATTGCTCCGTACATCTTACGCACCCTGTTGTCGGCGTCGCTCAGGAGCCTGAAGGGGAGGAGGTGGGCCGCCGCGAACTCCCTGTGGGCCACGAGGCTGTCTGAGCTCACACCGATCACCTCGGCACCCAGCTCCTGAAAGGCCTCGTAGCTGTCCCTGAAGCTGCAGGCTTGCTTGGTGCAGCCCGCCGTCCCGTCCCTGGGGTAGAAGTATAGGACCACGTTGCTCACACCCCGGAACTGGGAGAGGGTCACCTCCTCCCCCGTGTGGGATGGTAGGGTGAAGTCCGGGGCCTCGTCTCCCACTTTAAGACTCAATCTCACAACCATTTAGAGAGCGGGCACCGCCTCCCATAAACCTGAGGCTCCGGTCTCGTATCTGGTCGCTCACCCTACCCCTTATCGGGGCCTCCTAGGCCGAACTGCCAGGTCACTTCGCCAAAGGACTTGCATTGGCCGAGGTACATTCTCAGGCTCGTCGAGGAGTGGCTGAAGCCGAGGGCCCTGAGTATGTCAACCGAGGCGGGATTGCGCCCCAGGACCCCAGCCCAGAGCCTTTCCCCCACCAGCTCGTCCATGAGGCAGCGCAGGAGGTCCTCAGCCACGTCTGTCCTCTTCGGGTCGCAGATCCAGGGGCCGATCCTGTGGAAACCCTCCCCCTCCTTTGCCATGATGAAACCCATCAAATCACCTCGGACTCTCGCCACGAAGCAAGTTTCCGGGAAGTCCTCGAATACCCGTCTGAGCACTCTTCCCCTAGGGGCGCCGAAGACGCTTCTGTCCAGTTCGGTGACGTCGGAGAGATCTGAGGGCCTCATCCTCTCCGCATGCCTGTATTCGAGCTGTCTGCCCTCGCCGGTGAACCTGAGGGAGGGCTGGACGTCCCTGAAGCCGAGGCGCCTGTAGAGGGGTATCGCCATGGGAACGGAGTCAAGGCAGACGGACTCAGCCCTACTCTCCCGCAGGTGGCGTATCGCCTCCTCCATGAGCAGGGCTCCCACGCCCCTGCCCCTAAGGTCCGGGCTCACTATAAGGTTCCCCACCCAGCCGACATCCCCGTAGCCGATGCTCGCCGCCATGCCAATGTCGATGCCGTCCATAGCCGCCACAAAACAGCCATCTGGCTCGTAGTGCATCATCCTCTCTACGTCCTCGCGGGTGTTCCCCCAGCCCACGATCCTGAGGAGGCCGAGGCAGAAGTCGACGTCGTCCCCCATCATACCACGTATCTCGACGCCTAAGCGGCTCAATGCGATTCATCTCCAGAGATATGCTATCCTAATATGGTTTTCACTGCGGGGTGGCTTCACTGGTAGTCTTCAGGGTGAGTGTGACAGCGGAGGCTGAGAGGAGCAGCACCGAGAGCAGCGTCCAGCCCCCCCAGTACGAGGAGGTGGTGTCCCTGACATAGCCGAGTACGAGGGGGATGCAGAGGGCTCCCGCTGAGGCGAAGGTGTTCTGGACGCCCGAGATCCTTCCCGCCCTCTCGACACCGTACATCTTGGGGATGATGGCGAAGCTGGGGCTCCGGATGAAGTTGATGCACCAGCCCATCGCGATCACCGAGGTGTAAATCAGGGCGCCGGGGCCGAGGCCTATGAAGAGGTAGGTGAAGGCCCCCAGCACCGCGAAAGCGGCCATCAGAGTCCCCCTCTCCCCGACCCTGTCGGAGACGATCCCACCAACCGGGTTGGAGATCATACCCGCCAGGTTGAAGAGGGAGTAGACCGCCCCAGCCGCCACGAGGCTGAGCCCAAACTCCTCCCTGAGGAGGAGCGGGAGCCAGGCGATGAAGGCGTAGTTGGAGCCCAGCCGGATGAACTGGACGAAGGCGACCACCCAGAAGCCCCGGGTCCCCAGCACATCCGATATATCGTTCTCCACCCGTCCCTGACCTCTCGGGGAGTTCCTGTCCCTCAAGGTCATGAAGATGAGCACAGAGGCTACGACGCCCATGGTCCCGGCTGCAGCCAAGGTCCCCCTCCACCCCAGTGTGATGGAGGCGAGGGGTACCACCCAGGAGGAGACGATAAGCCCCATGCTGCCCCCGACGCTCAGCAGCCCGAGAGCGGTGCCCCTCCTGTCGGAGGCGAACCAGTCTGAGACGAGCCTAACCCCGGGGACGAAGACGCCCGCCCCGAGTAGGCCGGAGAAGAGCCTGGCGACTATAGCCTGCCAGAACCCCGAGGCGGCGCTGAAGAGGAGCGTGGAGGAGGCGATGCCGAGGATGCTAGCGGCCATCACCCTCCTACTCCCGTACCTGTCGGCGAGGAAGCCCCAGGGTATCTGGCCGATGGTGTAGCCTACGAAGTAGGAGGACATGAGGGCGCCGCTCATCGTGTAAGTGAGCGCCAGCTCCCCCTTTATCAGCTCCAGGACCGTGGAGTAGGAGGAGTTGAGGACGTTGAGGGAGAAGAAGGCGAGGACACCCCCAACCACGATCTGCGAGCTCCTCGCACCCGATCCTCCATCAACTTCCACCGCCATCTTTCGCGTCCTCCCGATGGGACCATCCGGATCCCATCGAATGAGAAGGGCTCAGGTCCCCCGCCCTAGATAAGGTTTATTGCGACACAAGTCCCATTCTCCCTGATAACCATGAAGTGTCTAGCCATACAGTCGAGCCCCAACCTGGACGGCCTCACGGCCAGCCTCGCGAAGGCGGTCCTCAAGGGCTTCGAGGCCGAGGGGGGCCAGACCGAGCTCATCAACCTGAACGAGATGGACGTGAAGCAGTGCGTCGCCTGTGACCGGGGCTGGGGCCCGTGCCGCCAGGGAGACTGCATCCTGGAGGACGACTTCGAGGCCATACGGCGCAAGATTGGGGAGGCAGACGCCTTCGTCTTCGCCACGCCAGTCTACTGGCACGACCTGAGCGAGTCGGCGAAGATGTTTCTAGACCGCCTGCGGAGGTGCGAGACCTTCAGCGGCAGGAACACCTGCGCCGGGAGGAAGGCGATAGGCATAGCCGCCGCCGGGGGGAGCGGCAACGGGGCAGCGAGAGCCCTCTACAACCTCGAGGACTACCTGAAGAGGGTGGGCTTCCAGGTCTTCGACCTCGTTCCCGTCACCAAGTTCTCGAAGGACCACAAGCTACCCATGCTGGAGGCGGCCGGAGGGCGTATGATCAACCCCTGACACAACATACTCCCCGCCCACCACCTACGTCTGCTGGTTTTATAAGTCCACGCAGCTAGTGTTTGCAAGGGATTGATGTGTTTATTCCACCATTGATCGGGCAGGAAGGCGGGGGCATAGACTGGCTGACGCTCCTTCTTCCCTTAGTTTTCTGCTTCCTCTGCATGAGCATGGGTCAGGGGCGAGGAGGAGAGAGGCCACCTGACACTGGGACGATGACTGAGTCCTGGTACTCTCCCCAGGGGATCGAGGAGGTCTATGACGCCTTAGCGATGAACGCGGCGGAGTGGCGGAAGGAGGCGGAGATGGCACAAATGGACACGGGTGGCTCCTTCATGGATCAGATAAGGAAGACGCTCGGCGGAGGGAAGCAGCAGCCCCGCTACGTCGTCAGGGAGGAGATCAAGCCCAGGCTCTACAGGATGATGGACAGGACCGGCCCGATCTACTTCGAGCTCACCGAGGTCGAGGAGGGGGGCACTGTCGTGAAGGCCACCTACAGCTCTGAGATCAAGGCCCGGGTCGCAAGGATGAAGGCGGAGCAGCCGCTGAAGATACCCAAGGCGCCTCTGGGGAGTCGATGCCCGGCCTGCGGTAAGCCGACCCTCGAGGAGTTCACGGTCTGCCCCTACTGCGGGGAGAAGCTGGTTACGAGAGAGGAGTAGCGCGCATGGAGCTGTGGAGGCTCGCCGCTCACAGGCATTGGCTCACCCTCAGCCTCTTCGGCAGGGAGCTGAGGCTCTGCGCCAGGTGCTCCGGGTACGTGGCGGGCTTCCTCCTTCTCACCGGGATCAGCAGGAGCTTCGGGATACCTTTATTCCACTCCCTAGATGAGTGGACTCAGGTAATGATCTCCTTCGCCTTGCTTCTGCCCATGGCCTTCGACTGGGTGACCCAGTCCTGGGGGCTGAGGGATAGCAACAACCGCCTCAGGGTCTTGACGGGAGCGGCGCTGGGGATGGGAGTGGCCCTCTTCCTCACAATAGACGCACCAGCCCACATGAGGGCTGCTTTCTACCTGGCAACGGGGCTCGTCGTAGCCTCTGCCGGCCTCATCGGAAAGAGGCAGTGCGGGGCGCTCAACTGCTCCTAAGTCCCAGGGCTCTGTGACAGGCCACCCATCGTTTTTCGCCCACCTGCACCAGCTCGGGCTCCTCCAGCTTGCACTCCTCGCGGGCCTCATAGCATCGGGGGTTGAACCTGCAGCCCTCGGGAAGCTCTATGGGCGTCGGTGTCTCCCCCTTTATCCTTATTCTCATCCTCTCGGCTACGGGGTCGGGGATGGGGACGTTGCTGATGAGGGCGCGGGTGTAGGGGTGGATGGGTTCGAGGATCACCTCCTCCATCGGCCCCCTCTCCACGATCCTGCCGAGGTACATGATCATTATCTCCTCCCCTACGTAGCGGGCCTGGGCGATGTCGTGGGTGATGTAGAGGAAGGTGAGATCGTATTTGGCCTGGAGGGAGTTGAGGAGGTTGAGTATCTCAGTCCTGATGGAGGCGTCGAGCATGGAGACGGGCTCGTCGGCGACGATGAAGGTGGGCTCCAGCATGAGCGCCCTGGCGATGGCTACCCTCTGCCTCTGTCCGCCGCTCAGCTCATGGGGGAATCTGTGGATGAACTCGTCGATCGGGAGGAGCCGAACGTCCTCCAGGACCCTGTGCACCCTGTCCCTGATCTCCCTGTACCTGCCGAAGTCGTTGACCTCCAGCGGCTCGGCCAGGATGCTGAAGACGTCCATCCTGGGATCCAGAGACTCGTAGGGGTCCTGGAAGATCATCTGCATCCGGGGGCGCATCTCCCTCAGCTCCCTCTTCTTCAGGGCGAGTATGTCCACGCCGCCGAGGAGGACGTGGCCGCTCGTGGGCTCTATCAGCCTCAGGACCAGCCTGCCCGTCGTCGTCTTGCCGCATCCGCTTTCCCCCGCTAGGCAGAGGACCTCTCCCTTCTCAATCTCGAAGCTGATGCCGTCGACTGCCTTCACATACTCCTCCTCTCGCGAGAAGAAGCCGGACCTCCTGGGGAAGTGCTTCGCCAGGTCTTTCACGATCAGCTCTGCCGGCATCAGCGTCCCTCCAGGCTCAGCCTGTCCCTGAGCTCGTCGACAAAGTGGCAGGCCGCGTAATGGTCGGGTGCCTCCTCCCTGAACTCGGGCTCCTCGGTTCCGCAAATGGGTTTGGCGTGGGGGCACCTGGGGTGGAACCTGCAGCCCTTGGGCGGGTCGATGAGGTTGGGGGGCGCACCGGGGATGAAGTTAAGCTTCCTCTTCTCACCGACGATGCTGGGGTATGCGCCGATGAGGGCGCTGGTGTAGGGGTGGAAGGGCCTCTTGAAGATGGTTACGGTGTCCCCGTACTCCATCAGCTTCCCGGCGTACATTATTCCCGTCCTCTCGCAGGTCTCGGCTATCACCGAGAGGTCGTGGGTGATGAGTATCTCCGAGAGGTTGAGCCTCCTCTGCAGGCTCTTCATCAGCTCGATGATCTGGTTCTGGACGATGACGTCGAGGGCGGTTATCGGCTCGTCGGAGATCACCAGCTTCGGGTAGAGGGCGAGGGCCATCGCTATCATCACCCTCTGCCTCATCCCCCCGCTGAACTCGTGGGGGTAGTCCCTCACCCTGGAGGGCTCCAGCTCCACCAGCTTGAAGAGCTCGCCGACACGTTCCCAGGCCTCCTCCCTTTTCACGTCTTCCTTCTCGATGATTACCTCGGCTATCTGCTCCCCGACGTTGAGCACCGGGTTGAGGGCGTTCATCGCCCCCTGGAAGACGATGGAGACCTTCTTCCACCTAACCTCCCTGAGCTCCCTCTCCCCCTTCCTGAGCAGGTCCTCGCCGTCGAGAAATATCTCCCCGCCCACCACCCTCCCGTTCCAGGGGAGCAGCCCCATTATGGAGAGGGCGGTCGTCGTCTTGCCGCAGCCAGACTCCCCGGCGAGCCCCAGGCTCTGCCCCTCCTCCACCTCGAAGCTGACGCCGCTCACCGCCTCCACGGTCCCCTGGAGGGTCCTGTAGTGGGTCACCAGGTCCCTCACCTCGAGCACTGGCAACGGCCTATCACCTCCTCTCCCTCAGCCTCGGGTTGAGTATCTGGTCGAGGCTGTAGCTGGAGAAGGCGAAGCCGATCGCGACGAGCATGATGCAGAGGCCGGGGGGGATTATGAACCACCACCTCCCCGTGGCCAGGGCCCCCGCCTCGTTTGCGTATCGGAGTATGAGGCCCCAGCTTGGCTTGGTGGGGTCCCCCAGACCGAGGAAGCTTAGCCCCGACTCGGCTAGGATTGCGTCGACGATGCCCACGATGGCGTTCGCGAAGACCAGGGGGAAGACGTTGGGGAGGATGTGGCGCCAGAGTATCTGCCTGTCCCTCGCTCCGACGGATCGTGCGGCCTCGACGTAGGGCCTCTCCTTTATAGAGAGGGTCTGGGACCTCACCATCCTGGCGGTGCTCGTCCAGCCGAGGAAGCCGATGACGAAGATGATGTTCCACATGCTCCTCCCGATGATTGCCGCCAGTATCAGCATGAGGGGGAGATTGGGCACGGTGATGAAGAGGTCCGTGATCCGCATGAGAACGGCGTCAAGTGGCCCCTTGTAGTATCCAGAGACGAGGCCTATCAAGGTACCAATCGCGACGCCGAAGAAGCTGGCCAGGAGACCGACCATGAGGGAGACCCTGCTCCCCCAGATGAGCTGGCTGTAGATGTCCCTCCCCACCTGGTCTGTCCCAAGGGGAAATTCCGCTGAGGGCTTGCGGAAGGGAAGCCCGACCAGGGCCCTTGGGTCGTATGGGGCGACGTAGGGAGCTATCAAGGCCATGGCGATGAAGGCCAGGATGAAGAGTAGCCCCAGCATGCCTATCCAGCTTCTCCTGTAGAGGCTCAGGAAGCCCCTCAGCCGCCTTGCGGTGATGGACAGTCTCTCCTCCATCAGGGAGCCTTCGGCGACTTCACTGCTCTGAACCATGTCGCTAGGCGGCCTCCTTTATCCTGGGGTCTAGGTAGGCGTTGGCGATGTCGGCGCTGATGCTTGCGATGACGACAAGTACGGCCATGATGAGGAAGATGCCCTGCAGGACGGGGTAGTCGTTGTTCCTGACGGAGTCGTAGATGAGCCTGCCGAGGCCGTCCCAGGAGAACACAGTCTCGGTGAGGGTGGCCCCGCTGATGAGGAAGGTGACGTGCACTCCCATGAGGCTGACCATGGGCAGCAGGGCGTTCCTCATCGCGTGCTTGAAGAGTATCTTCCTGTCGGAGAGGCCTTTCGCCCGGGCCGTCAGCATGTAGTCCTCGGTGAAGACGTCGAGGATCGTGTCCCTCATGAAGAGGAAGTAACCCCCGAAGAAGGAGACCGCAAGGGTCATCATCGGGGCTATCAGGTGGTGGAGGTAATCTGCAGCGTAGGCGAGGAAGTTGGGGTGGGCGACGCCCGCCGTTATCGTGCCCGCTATTGGGACCAGATGGAGGTGGTAGCTGAGAAGCATGAGCAGGAGCATCCCGAACCAGAAGACGGGCATCGAGTAGGTGGCAAGGGAGAGGAGGACGAAGGAGACATCGGTCTTCGTCCCCCTCCTCCAGGCTGCTACGACGCCGACGGCTATGCCGAGGATGAAGGCGAGGAACATGGAGGAGCCCATGAGAACCAGCGTGTTCACCATCTTCCTCCCCAGGATGATGGAGACTACGGGCCTCCCTATCTGGACGAAGGAGATCCCCATCTCCCCCCGAAGCAAGTTGTAGAAGTAGAGGACGAACTGCTCGAAGAGCGGCCTATCGAGACCGAACTTGGCTATGAGGGCAAGCCTCGTCGCTGTGTCCACCCTCGGGTCTCCCGAGACCGCCCTCGTCGGGTCCCCGGGCATTATTCTGAAGAGGATAAAGTTCAGAGTTATTGCCAAAAGGATAGTGACAAATCCCTGGAGCGTCCTCTTACCCACGTACTCCTTGAAACCCACTATCTATCTCCCCCAGAATTTCGAATAAACTTTCGTGGTCACTAAAACAAAAGGTTTTGGAGGAAAAATAAGGGGGAGTATCAGGCGCAGTTATCTACTTTCTCATACCGAAGTATATGGCTATGATGGCGACTATCAGCGCTACAGCGCCAAGGCCGTAGGACATATTCAGCGAGCTGTTAAGCTGGGCCTTCATCGTCTCCATTTCCCCTTCCAGCTCGGTCACCATAGTCTGGGTCTCCGAGACCGTCGCCGAGAGTGCGTCTATGAGGTCTTCCAGTTCCTCAATGGTCTCCACCTCGCCAGGGCAGCCACCGTATTCGGGCAAGCCCGGTACTTGGGGGCAGGCGTCAAGAGTATCTGGTATACCGTCGCCGTCGCTGTCAGGTGCTGGTGCGGGCATCTCCCTTATTCCGTCTGCGTCTATATCGAGGTATCCCGCGGCGTCGAGCATCTGATTGGCGAGGAAAACGTTGTATTCGTAGGTCGTGGCGTCGGGGTTTTCGTACGCTGGGCCGAAGAAGGCGCTGGGAATGTAGGTGTCTGTGACGGTGCCGTATCCCAACCTGGCTATGTCGACTAATTGCTGCTTATCTATGGCATAAGCGATGGCCTTTTTCACAACGGGGTCCTGTAGGGCCGGCTCGTATCTCTGGTTGAAGGCGATGTAGTAGTCCCACATCCCTACGCACCAGGTATCCTCCAGAGGCGCCAGGTTCGGGTCTTCGGCCGCCATGTCGATGAAGCCCGTGTCGAGCTCGTAACGCTCCGAATGGACCTCACCAGTCGAGATGGCCAGGTACCGGGCTGAGGATTCGGAGATGACCCTAACGGTGAAGGAGCCTAAGTGGGGATATCCCTCCATCCAGAAGTCCTCGTTGGCCACAAGCTTGATCCACTCGCCGTCAAGATAGGAGTCCCATTTGAATGGACCGGAGCCTATGGGCATCATATCGGGATGGACGGCCCAGTCCCAGGCCTTGTCCTCCCAGATGTGTTTGGGCATTATCGGGACGTCTTCGAAGTCGTTCACAGCCCAAGCGTAGGGCTCAGCCATGTGGACTATGACTGTGTAGTCGCCGTCGGTCTCAACAAAGTCTATACGGCTCATGAGGGGGACATCGTAAGGGACATCCTGCTCCTTGTAGAAGTCGATCGTGAACTTAACGTCCTCTGAGGTCAGCGGCACGTCGTCGTGCCACATGGCGTCCTCTACAAGGTAGAAAGTTATCGTGAGGCCGTCCGAGGAGACTGTCCAATCTTTCGCAAGCCAAGGTGTGAGGTTCATGTCAGCGTCATAGGCAACAAGATCGTCATAGACCATTGAAACCACGAGGGCCGACCGGCCATCAGTACCCATGATGGGGTTGTAGTACCTAATGTAGGACGGGTAGGCCATGACGAAGTCGGCACCGTACTCCATGTCCTCGTGCTGTAGGTTTATGGTGGTTAGCCGGTTGTACCAGTTGAAGATTCCGCCCGGCATGCAAACGTAGCCAGTCCACTCCTTTCTGATGGCGTGGACGTCGTCGGAGGTGAACAGTGGGATGTAGGGGAAGTCCTCGGCGATGATGTCTTGAATCTCCCATAGGATCTCCGTCCTTGTCTCGAAGTCAAGCTCCCTATTAGCCTGGTCGAGCAAGGCGTCAATCTCGGGATTGTCGTAAGCCCAATCATTGGATCCGTAGTCCATGATCTCGCTCGAGTGGAACCTCGGGGTGATGTGGCTAGGATAGGGGTCGTATCCGCCGCTCATCTCGTAGACCTCGTAGTCGTGTTCCAGGTCAAGGTTGTCGTAGAGTACCTCGTCGCTCAAGGGGATAGCTTTCATTCTTATGCCTATCTGCCTAAGCATCTGCTCAATCACGTCGCCAGCGTCGACACTGATTGTGTCCCAGTCAAGAGTCCACATCTCGAAGGAGAGTTCCTCCTTGTCTGATAAGGGTGCAATAACCTGTCCGCTAGCTGGGAATGAGATCAGGTTTACTGCGAATGTTATCGCGATTAGCAGCGCGATCGTTAGGCTAGAGATTTTCTTTAGTTGCATTGTTATCTATCCTTTTTTGTCCTATCTTCATAGGTGTGTAACCGTTTATAACTGTTGATACCTACCGACTCTGAACGAGGCTCTCGACCCAGGGGCAATTGATTCGGATCGTTTTATTTGTACGGGGAGTATCCTCTGGTGGATAGGAGATGGAAGTGCTCGAGGCCATCAGGGCGAGGCACAGCGTGAGGTCCTACGAGGATAGGGACATCCCAGACGAGGTCATCAGGGAACTCCTAGAGTCCGCTAGGCTGGCGCCGTCCGCCATGAACTACCAGCCCTGGAGGTTCATACTGGTCCGGTCCCAGGATAAGAAGGACGTGATAGCCCGCGGCGGCATATTCGCCCGCTTTGCCTCCGAGGCGCCCCTTGCCATCGTGGCCTGCGGAGACTCGAAGTCCCGCTTCTACGTTCACGACACCTGCATAGCCCTGGAGCACGTCGTCCTGACCGCCACGAGCCTTGGCCTGGGGACCTGCTGGATCGGGAGCTTCAACGAGGGTGAGCTGAGGAAGGTGCTGGACATCCCCGGGAGGTTCAGAGTGGTCTCCGTGCTCACAGTGGGTTACCCGGCCGAGGGTAGATACCTGGGGCGGACCTTCCTCCACCTCTTCAGGTCGACTAAGCGACTAGAGGAGATCGCCTTCTCAGAAACGTTCGGCAGGCCCCTAAACGCCTAGACCTTGAAGGTCTCCCTGCTCACGCTACGCTTCTCCAGCCCCAGGTCCGATGCCCTGACACGCCGACCGCCGTAGAGCTCGGCCTCTTCCTCTCCAGCGTAGACGGCCGCCACAACTCGCCCCAAGGCGTCGCACTTCGTCACACCATACCCAGTGGCGGAGCCGACGTAGATCATGCCCGGGGCTGAGGCGACGACCGGGGTCTTATCCAGCCTGTTGACGGACCTCTGCCCTGCCCACGAGTTCACCGGCCGGACGTTCCTGAAGCAGGGAAGGAGCCTGACGAGGGCGTGATAGATGTTGTTTTCGTAGAGTCCCCTCTCTGGCTGGGGGTCGTCCTCGAGGCCGTAGCGCCTCCCGAAGTCGTCTGCGCAGCCGAGCCAGACGCTACCCTCGGAGGGCTCCACCTTGAGGTATGCGCTTATCTCAGGAATCTGGGTGAAGGGGAGGAACCCGTGCTCGCTGAACCCAGCCGTGTCCCTGAGCCTGTTCAGCCGGGGGTCCTTGAAGACGAAGATAGACCTGTTCTTAGGCCTCATCAGGGGGTCGAAGCCAAGGGGCGCCAGGAGCCTCTCCGACCAGGTTCCGGCGGCCACGACCGTCGTCTCCGCCCTGATCTCTCCCCTGCTGGTCTCCGCCCCAGCAATGTGGATGTCCTGCCAGACGAAGGGCTCCCCCGGGACTCCCAGCTCCCTTTCGGGTTTGACGATGAGTGCCTTGGCCTCGGTGCCGTAGCTGACCTCGCCCCCAAGCTTCAGGAACTTAGCCTCGAGGCTCCGGGCGAGAGAGTCGGCGTCTATGCTGCCACACTTCCTGGCGAGGATTCCGGCCTCCACGGGCCTGAGGCCCATGAGCTCCGCCTCCTCATCGTCGAAGTCGTTAACCAGGTCCGGAATCTTCGCCTCCACCTCGTCACTGCCGTAGGTCTCGATGTCAACTCCGACCCTCCGGGCGTCCTCTATCGGGCCCCTCAGCCTCCTGTATCTCTCGGCGTCGACAAGGTAGAGGTAGCCATATCTAGTTAGGCCGAGCCTGTGGCCGAGGTCGTCCTGGAGGTGGTAGAACCAGTCGATGGTCGAGTCGCAGAGGCCGAAGTTGAGCTCGGTCGTCTGGAGGTTGAGGAAGATTCCGGCGCACTTCGCCGTGTTGCCCTGTCCCGGGCCCCCGAGCCTGTCGATGACGATGACTCTGCTCCCCGGGTTCAGCCTCTTCAGGTGGAGGGCCGAGCTGAGGCCGATGGCGCCGGCCCCTATCACCAAGACGTCGCGGTCCATTTCTCCGCCCGTTAATTGGGCCCTTTAGCGACTATAATACTTCTCATGGCTGGGCGCTGAGGAACCGCCTGACGGTCTCCTCCATCCCGGTCATCCTGCCGCGGATCCTGCGGGGCTCCACGAGGCCTTCCTCCGTGATAAAGGCCGTGACCAGGTGGCCCGGGGTGACCTCGAAGTAGGGGTTCCTAACCTCGACCCCTGCCAGGCTCGAGGCTACCTCCTCCGGCTCCCTCTCCACGAGGACGGCGGGCTCACCGAGGAGGCCCCTGACGTCGAACTTGAAGGAGTCGCAGACGACGTAGAGGGGGATGCCCGAGTACGCCGCCGCGAGGGCGAGGGTCCTCGTCCCCACCTTGTTCACGAAGGAGCTGTCCTCAAGGACGCCGTCGGCTCCAACCAGGGCCGCGTCAGCATCGTCGGCGAAGGAGGCGACTGCTGCGTCAACGATGAGCGTCACCTCGAGGCCGTTCTCGGCGAGGTCTGCCGCCATCCGCCTCCCCTCCAGGAGAGGGCGGGACTCGGCGACTATGACCCTGTGGCCCTGGGGGGAGGCGAGGACCTCCCTCACCGTCGAGCTGTCGCTCAGTGTGATGATGACCTCGTGCTCCTCCAGAATCTCCGCGGCGTACTTTACGGCCTCGGCCTTCCGCCGCCTCTGGGCCCCCACCAGCTCCAGGACCTTGATGGCGACCTCCCTCCTCAGCGATTCGAGGTCATCGGCCCCCACTGGAAGCTCGTACATGAGACGAGCGAGGTTGTTGGTGACCGATGCCATGGCGGGTCTGGAGGCCGCGATCCTGATAGCGGCTTCCCTGAGAACCCTGAGGAGCTCGTCCACGGTCCCAGCCCGTGCGCTGTCGGAAATCTCCCTCATCGCCCTCAGGGCCTTCGTCGAGATCCAGTCCGCGCCGTGCACCCTGTCCTCCATGATCGAGGCGACCAGCCTCTCGGTCTCAGCGGATGCTCCCATGAGTCCCTTAACCAATGGCAGCCCGCGTTTAAGTAGTTGGTGAAGCGCTGCTACAGACTTGGGGCGCTCACGCGCTTTTATCTGGAGGGGCCTCATTCTGTGTGAGTGATGATGGGAGACACCATTGGCTCAACCAGAGACACTAAGGAGCACGCCATGGAGCTTTACAGGAGATCGATCGTCGTGGACAGCCACCTCGACTCGGTGCTAGACGACGGGTACCTAGTCAAGATGCTGGAGTCAGGCGTCACCGCCGTGAACCTGGATGGAGGGGACATCGGCAGGATCTCTGAGAAGCGCGAGGTGATCAAGGGGCATCCTGACGAGCTGATGGGGCCCGTGACCACAGTCCGGGAGATCAGGAGGGCGAAGGAGGAGGGGAGAATAGCCGTCTTCCTCGGCGCGGAGAACGCGGAGGAGGTCCTCGAATCCACCGAGAGCAGCCCCAACATCGGCAGGCTCTCCAGTTTCAGGGCTCTGGGCCTCAGGATAGTCCAGCCCTGCTACAACAACAGGAACGTCTTCGCTGACGGCTGCTCGGAGAAGGCGGATGGCGGGCTGAGCAACGCGGGGCTTGAGCTCGTAGGCAGGATGAACGACCTGGAGCTGATCGTCGACTGCTCTCACGTCGGCGTAAGAACGACGCTTGATGTCTGCGAGAACGCCGAGTTCGTCGTCTCCACACACAGCAACGCCCGGGCTGTCTGCGATAACCCAAGGAACAGGACCGACGAGGAGATCAAGGCTCTGGCTGAGAAGGGTGCTGTACTGGGAATGGTTGCCTTCCCCACCTTCGTGAGCTGGCGTGACGCTAGTCGGCCCACAGTCGGAGACCTCCTGGACCACGTCGACTACATAGACGACCTCGTCGGTGTGAGGCATGTAGGCATCGGGCTGGACCTGGTGGAGGGCACCAGAGTCCTAGGGCCCGTGACGCTAGGTCAGGGCCTTACACGGTGGCCTGAGCTCTACGGGATGCCCGACGCCGATGGCTTCTACAGGTACGTCGAGGGGCTGGAGTCGATCACGGGGCTGAGGAACCTCGCCGTGGGCCTCGTGGAGAGAGGCTACTCCGACGCCGAGGTGGCTGGGGTACTCGGAGAGAACTGGCTCCGGGTGTTCGAGAGGGCCTGGGGGGAGTGAAGTCGCCACTCGTTTTATTGATGTGGAATACTGATCTGGAATAAGTGTTCCAGATCCGTTCCTATCTGTTCCAGGGTGTCCCTGAAGTAGCTCCATGTTGATCACTGTTACTGCACATGATTCACAAGAACCAGCGGCGAAGGAGCAAGCTCGACATAATCATCGACATCCTCGAGTCTACCCAGGAGGGCGTCCGGAAGTCGAGGATCGCCGGCCTCGCGAACCTGAACTACAAGTACGTGATGAGGTACGTAGATGGTCTCGTTAGGCACGGTTTGCTGGATGAGGCGCGTGAGGGCATCTACGTGATCACGCCGAAGGGACTGGCCTTCAAGTCCCGCTACGACGAGATCATGGGCGTCGTCAGATCTATCGTTAGTTGATCAAGATAATGGATAGTATCTTTTCGGTAGCAGACATACCATGTACGCGGTAGCAGATGCCGATCCGAACAACAATTAGGTGAAGCTGAGTCAGAAGCCGTAGATAGCCTTGTACTTGTCCTCCAGGTAGTCGATGAAGGGCTTGACGACGAGGCCTCTGCCCGTGACACGCTTCACCAGCTCCTCCGGGTCGTAGAGCTTGCCGTACTTGTAGACATTCTCCGTGAGCCAGCCCTTGACCTCGACGAAGCTGCCCTCCCTGATCCTACCAGTCCAGTCGGGGAGGTCGCGGTCTATCTTGGCGCGCCAGACGCCGTCGTAGATGTTGCCCAGGGCGTAGCTGGGGAAGTAGCCGAAGGAGCCGCCCGACCAGTGGGTGTCCTGCATCACTCCCTCGGTGTCCGTCTCCACCTCGACTCCCAGGTAGTCCATGTACTTCTGGTTCCAGGCCTGGGGCAGCTCCCTGACCTCCAGGTCCCCGTTGAAGAGGTCCCTCTCCAACTCGAACCTGATGATGATGTGCATCCCATAGGTGAGTTCGTCGGACTGGGTCCTGATCTTGCTGGGGGTGACGTAGTTTACCGCCGCGTACATCTGCTCCGCTGAGACGTCGCGCAGCCTCTTTCCCGTCAGTCGCTTAAGCTTGGGCATGAAGTGCTCCCAGAACTCGAGGCTCCTTCCGACGTGGTTCTCGATGAACCTGCTAATTGACTCGTGGATGCCGCTGCTCGCTCCCCTCCCCACGGGCTGGTAGATCCACTCCATGGGGAGGCCCATATTGTAGAGGGCGTGGCCCGCCTCGTGGAGGACGCTGAAGATACCCTTCTGGAAGTTGTCGACGAAGTACTTGGTGGTGATCCTGACGTCCGTGTAGTAGCCTGTGGTGAAGGGGTGCTCCGTCGTGTCGATCCTTCCCCCTGCCTTATCAGATTTGGTGTCGTAGAGAGCGAAGTCCGCCAGGCTCTCGGAGATCCTCTCCTGGATGGTCATGGGGATCTCCCTGCTGAGGAAGCTGGTGTCAGGTTTGGGCTGGGCCATGATCTTGTCGAGGAGCCTCCTGATTCCCCTCCTCATCTCGTCGAAGATCTTGGTGATGGTCTCCGCCTTCATCTTTGGCTCGTAGTCGTAGATTAGGGCGTCGTAGGGGTTGGTGGCGTCCTTCAGGTCCATGAGGAGACCCGCCGACTCTTCGGTCAGCGCCTTGTTCTTCTCCAGCTCGGGCTCGAAGAGTTTCCAGTCGTTGGTGGCCTTCGCCTTCCTCCAGACGCCGTTGCCGATGGTCCTCTGCCTCGCCATCTCGACGACGAGCCTCTCAGGGAGGCGGGTGGCCTCCTCGTAGCTCATCCGCGCGAGGTAGACGTTCCTCCTCTGGACCTCGGTGAGGCCCTCGTAGTCCCTGTGTCCCTCTATGGAGTCTAGGGTCTTCCCCAGCTCGGGGCTCGTGAGCATCTTGTGCCCCATCTTCTGGAGAAATGCGAGCTGCTGGCTCTTGAGCTCCAACCCGCCGGGGGGCATCTTGGTCTGCATGTCCCACCTCAGTATGGCCCCCGCCGACATGAGTAAAATTAGTTCCTTGGACCTCTCCAGCAGGGAGCCGTAGAGGTCGCCTATGTTACTTGACATTTATATCAGAGAAAGATAAGCAGCTTTGAATAGTTTAGTCTTTTCTGCGTGAGTCTTTATACGAACTTGCTGTAGACTATCATGTCGACTCCTAGCCTGTGGCGCCTGAGGAAGCCCTCAGGCATAAATCCAGCCTCAGCGTAGAGCCTGACAGCTGGCTTCAGGGTGGGGGAGGTCTCCAGGCTGATCTTCTCGGCGCCAAGCTCCCGAGATCCATCCATGAACCTCTCCAGTAGGGCTCGACCGATGCCTCTTCCTCTGTACACGCGATCCACGCCCAGGAACCCCAGATGGCTTAGGCGGCCCCAGTCGACGCGACCCTGCGCCACGCCTACAATCAAATCGCCCTCCTCAGCCACCAGCACTATCCAGCTTGGGTCATTGAGGACATTCACCCAGGAATCCTTCGCCCCTTCACGCCTCAACCAGTTCAGGTTCCTCTCTACGAACTCCTCGGGCAGATGCTCTCTCATCGTCTCCCAAATACGGGCCGAGCACTCTATGTATCCCTCAATGTCTTGAGCCAGCATCTCTCTAATCTGCATGTAGCTCGTGTAGACCATCGGTTCATCTCTAGATGAGATTTGTGTTTGTTCGTGCTCGCTAAATATCACTCCCCTAGGGTGCCAGAACTTTGAAGGCGCTGCAATATGCTGTGGATTGAGAGAACAGAATCGATTGGTACATGTGACACAGGGTTTAGGTGTTCACTTTCGTTGAGTTGCTCATCGTTCTCTTCTTGAACGACGTGCAGCATTCTGTGCCACGATCTCCCTGGACTTCTCCTTAGCGTAGTCCCAGGCCGAGAAGAAGCACCCCTCGTCGTCCGAGACGATGAAGGGGTCCTCCCCGAACATCGTGTATCCCCCGTAGAGCTCATCGTAGGTGATGTTCTCGTCGAAATCCTTGTCGAAGAACTCGTCGATGATCTCCACGCAGGCACTCACAGCCTCCTCACAGCTGGAGAACTTACCCAGCTTGTACCTCTCACTCTCGTCCATGAAGTGGAAGTTGTCATCCACATAAACGGTGTACCTCTTTGAGCCCCTACTCCCCGAGAGCTCCTTGCCTTCGTGCCTGTCAACCATCACTTCGAATAAATACCGCCTGAACATGTAAAATAGATGCGCGCTCGCGGGCCGGCAATCAATGGCAGACTGGTCAGGTGATAAGATGTCTGGAGGAGAACGGTCTCATTAGAGGCACGAAGAATGAGGGCTACCTGCTCACCGAGAAGGGCGAGATGTGGCACTACATACTCAAGAGGCACAGGGACCTCGTCGGCGTCTTAACGAGAGAGCTCAGTGGCGATAGAAGGAAACGACTCTGAAATTTAGTTAAAAAGATCTCAAGCTTAGTAAATTAGCATATTAACTATGGCCCCTTCACACGCGCGAAAAAAAATGCGAACACAATTGCTTATACATATAGATTATTTTTATATTTATCTAAATATTTCAAGTCCGTAACACTTGCGATCAGTTTTATTAAGTAATATTCTTAAATTGTTTCATCTGAGAAAATTGTCGCACATATCCTGTATATTATGCGGTCTGCAGCGTCCTGTTAAAGGCTACGATCCCTCAAACTATGAAAAGGAAATTTACCTAATCACAAAGAAAAGCAGAGGATATGCCGCTGGATTCGAAGATGAGAGCACCCCCATCTTGGGGGACGATGTCTACACTCCCATGATTAAAGACAGAATGCTCGATGTAACCCGGGATTTCGTGAAGAGAGGAATAATCAGCAAGGAAGAAATAGCTGAAATGCTGTTCGACGAAGACGTGAAAATTGATAAATTCTTTACAGAGAAGGAATACTATCAAATTACAATTGCTGGTCATCGTCAACGAGAGTATGACCATCTTAGGAAATTAAGAAGTAAAGATGCTGAAATTACACAAAAAGAAATTGAAAATAGGGAATTGAAGGAATTAGAGAGTAACTTAAGAGCCGAAATTGATAAGTTAGGAACTGAACATGGTAAAATAACCCAAATTCATATTGACATTATAAAATTGTTAATGAACAGGATGAATGAAACGGATCTTCTGAACTACGTGTTAATGCACATCCTCAAGTACTGCGATGCACATATTTTAGGGAATTATATCAATGATTTAAAGATATATCTGATGAGTTTGGACTATCATTCTTCAATCTTGTTCGGATGTCTGTATGAAGGTTTAACGGTTGATGAATGGCTGTCTTTAATAAAGAAGATTGATGGTCCAATAGAAGTGCGGATGAAACTGGATTATCTTACAAAGATGAAGATGTCTGAGGAATATAAACAGTACAATAGAGCTCTCTTATTAAGTGAATTGCAGATGTTCAGGATATTAAAACTTGCTTTATCTCAGGACTGATGTATGCATTACAATTTTTGCAATATTTATTAGTTGCTAAGAATATGTAATATGTTTTATTTCCACTCTTAACTTCTTTCATTTCTAGGTCTTGCCTGTGTCTTAAAAATCCGTAATCGGGTCCCCATCTCCAATATGTACAGTATCCCTCGTTATCTTTATTTAAGCAGTCTCGTCTAGTCCGAGAGACTCTGTGAAATTCTAATATATCGTAGAATAGATTCATTGGGTCCTTTTCTATTGGTGGTTTATCGGATTGGTTCTGTATTCTCTCTATTCTGTTCCATAATTCTTGGTTGAAGGGGCCGAGGCTTCTTTCCGTTTTCGCACCCATTCTGCGGGTTATGTATTTTCGTCCCTTCGATTTTTTCTCTCTAAATTTCCAACCCGTTTTAATCCAGTTTCGGATTTCTTCGTCTGACGGTTCACTATTTCCCAATTTGTGGGAAACCCCAAGATTTGAAATATAATACCAAGTTATATGTGTTTCCCAGGCATTAACATATCCTCAGTACTTGATTGTCTATTTTTTATTTCCCAATTGGGGAACCAGATTGGGAACGAAAATTCAGTACTGAATTGTCAATTTGTTGCCCCTAAAAGATGTTAAAAATGATAAAATAAAATTAATAGAATTATTTTTAAATTATCTTCTTGGGAATCGTTGGGAAACCTAGTCTTAATAAAAAATCGAGTACTTCTTTATCCTTCATTGGGAAACAGTTCACTTGTGCAGAAGAATACGCGCGCGC
>SMTZ1_10007477_pt1 | contig 26810 bp, 19 predicted proteins | sample DeeMarSWOR136_30_FD_25667 | JGI IMG/M metagenome (IMG submission 25667)
AAGCGAAAGCCTAGGAAGAAGGAATAATGCTCAAGACGTTGGGAAATATTCTTATCATAGGAGGGGCTTTAGCCGTCCTTTTAGGGCTTATTCTGAGGCTGTCTGGAAGGTTCAAATGGATAGGGAGGCTGCCTGGAGACATAATTATTCATAAAGGAAACTTCACTTTTTATTTTCCCCTGGTTACCTGTCTTCTTATAAGCCTCTTGCTGAGTCTTATTCTTTTTCTAATCTTCAAAATTATACTGAAACATTAAAGAGACAGTAATCCTTCAATTCCTTTTGCTGTTTAAAAATCCCAGTGAACCTTGTATCGCTTAACTACCTGAAATCCTTCTTCATTCTCCTCTATCATGTACAATTTTTCATTTTTCCAGACTTGAGGCGGGTATTTTAGAGAAATTCTGACAATATATTTTCCCTCTGGATCAAAGACATCATAGTAATCTTCTTCCTCATCTTCTGTTTTCTCGTATGTCTGGACAAAGATTCTTCCTTCTTCATCGCAGGTAAACCGAATGAAAGGCGGGTACACCTTGGGAAATTTCAAGGTCCACTGCGGCGGAACAGGATTATTTCCAAGCCAGTCTTTGATTAGTTCTTCTTCTTCGTTTTTGGTAATTTCTATCCCGTCATATTCCCTGACGATTTTTCTGATAAGTTTTCCTTCGGGATTATGCACAAAGATCTCATACTTGTTGAAAACTCCCCAGACAATATTGTCCTCCATAGCAACATCCCAGACTAAATTTGTGCTGCGACGAATCTCGAAATATTCAATGATCGTCGGTGGTTTAGAGACCACAGGCCGAGTAGCCAGGGTCAAAACAGGATTCAAATCCGAATCGAGTTTTTTAAGTACTGCTTCTATTGGATCACCGACATTCACATGACCGACGATGATATGGCCTTCTGAATCTACCCTTGGCCGTCTAAACATCGCCATGGTACTGTTCGAGAACTGCCGGAGAAATTTACCGTCCAGAGAAAAGAAATGGACACGGAGCTGATACAAATCATTGACCATGAGTTCTCCTTGAGGCAAAACCAGAATTTCGAAGGGATACGAGAATTCTCCCGGTCCCTGACCTTTTTTCCCGATTGTTCTTAAGTAATTACCGGTTTTATCAAAAACTTTAATGAATGCTGCTTTTGAGTCGGAAGCATATATATTTTCATCATCATCTACGGCTAAATGCATTATGTCTTGAAACGTAAATCCTTCATCTTCCTCAACGTTCTCGATGGTTAAGTCCTCTTCCAGTTTAAACACATCCTTGCTGTAGATTGGTTGTGCGGGATTCTTTACTACTGTGACTCCATCTTCCTCCTCTATAGTGCCCTTCCATTTATCCTTTTGCTGGCCGCAGCTTACAAGCAATATGGAAGCCGCGATCTTTTTTGAGTTAAAATTATTTGCTCCATTTATTTGGTTCACTCACTCGTGCTGATGTGGTCCCTTATTCATACCACACGAGAAAATGCAGGTCAATTTCCGAAATTGCAAAGGAAAAGAATTAAATTTTTTAAAAATACAATTTTTCTGTGCTAGAAGAGTTGAGAGGCTCCCGATGATGTTTATTGGTGAATGGGGAAGCCGCTTATTTTGGCGGCACATAGAATTTTTTTTTAATTAAAGGAGGTCGTCATGTTAGAAATTTTTTTCCTCATTTTTTTATCGAAGAAAATAGGAAAAATAGTGGAGGCAAAAGGCCGTAAGCCTGGAGGGTATAAAGCCATGCTTGTGGCCTTCTGGTTTGGCGGGGAAATAATAGGGGTAATCATCGGCGGGGCTATGTTCGGAGAATCTATTGCCATATACTTAATTGCCCTGATCGGTGCTGGTGTGGGCGCTGCTGCGTCATTCGGAATTGCCAATAATTTAGCTCCGGCAGGACCTGAATCTCAATCCCAGGCAGGCACCGGTTTGGATTTGAAAGAATAGCTTAAATTAATAAAGAAGATATTCTAATTTAAAGGTTTGTATTAATCAGGGACTTAATCTTCCCGTGTTCTTGTTGTCATGACGAAACTTAGGCCACGTAGAATTGGCAAGGCCGAAGCTGTTTGAATTTATAGCAAAAAGATATCCATCGCTGTTCCCTATGTAGATTGTCCCGTCGATATCAATTGCAGGTGAGGTCCAGTTTATGCCATTATTTGTTGAATATTTCCAGTTTTCTGTCCCGTCCTGATTAAGGGCATAGAAAATCCCGTTTTCAGCGCCAAAATATATCAGTCCATTCTCGCCAATTGCTGGAGAACAATAGATATCAGCTTGTCCAACAGTGTAGCTCCACTTTAACGTTCCATCGGGATTTAACACGAGCAGCTCGGCTTCTGCTGTTCCGCTGGCTTTTGTTGCCACATAAATTGTCCCATAAATATCCACGGCCGGAGAGGAGCGGACAGGACGGCCACCACTGATTTCATATTTCCATTTTAAAGTTCCATCTGGATTTATTGCAAAAACAAAACTGAGGTCACCCCCTGTACTCGTCTCTCCCCCAATATAAATCGTCCCCTCAGAATTAATTGCCGGTGAAGAAAAGACAAAATCAGCACCTTCAAGGAGGTATCTCCATTTTAACGTCCCATCAGGATTTATCGCAAAAAGGGCTGCACGCCCTGGATCTGGAAGCTCCATAAAATCTCCGTTTGCTCCAACGATTATCGTTCCATCCGAGGCTATGGCAGGAGAAGAATGTACGAAGGAAATGTAATCGTAACCAGAAGGATAGTAACTCCACTTTAATGTTCCATCAGGATTTAACGCATAAATACCATCAGCCCCGACGTAAATCGTACCGTCTGAACCTATAGCAGGAGCTGATTGACCGACTGCGTGAGATGCGCTAAGTGGGTAGCTCCATTTTTCTGTTCCATCTCCTGCTACAGCATAAAGCGTAGCGGTATTATCTTGGACGTATATAGTACCATCCGAGCCCACGGCTGGAGTGAAAACAGCATTTGGTATCTCATACTTCCACTTTAGAGTCCCATCCTGATTTATGGCATAAAGCCCCATGGGTATTGTTCCTGAGCCAACATCGCCAACATAAATTGTTCCATCGGACGCGACTGCAGGGGAAGAATAATAAATCAAGTTTCCGGTATCATATTTCCATTTGATTCCATCATATCCAACATTGGTTGTTCCACATTCCTCGTTGCCTTCTCCTGAGGTATTTCCTGCTGTATCAAAGGCCTCGACCTTATAGCAGTAGAAGGTATTGAATGCGAGACCAGTATCGCTGTAAGAGGTTTCGGTAGTAGAGTCAATTTCTACTCCGTCCCTGTAAATTTTGTAGCCGATAACTCCAACATTGTCGGTAGAAGCAGTCCAGCTCAAGTCTATCTGGCTGTTACTTACCACGACAGAGGCAAGATCGCCCACGGGACTGGGTGGAGTGGTGTCAATTGTAGTTGCACATTCCTGGTTACTAGCGTCAGATACATTTCCTGCTGCATCATAAGCCTTGACTGTATAGCAGTAGGTGGTATCGACAGTGAGACCAAAATCGCTATAAGAGGTTTCGGCAGTGGAGCCTATTTCTGTTCCGTCCCTGTAAATTTTGTAGCCGGTAACTCCAACATTGTCGGTAGAGGCTGTCCAGCTCAGGCCCATCTGACCTTCACTAACTGCTGTAGCAGATAAATCAGTCGGGGCAGTTGGCGCTGTGGTATCAGAACTTCCGCTTCCTCCTGTATCTCCGCCGCCATTTTCTCCGCCGCCTCCACCTCCACTTGTGCAGGCAATCAGGAATACTGTTAAGGCAATAGTTAGTATTCGCACTCCAAAGGTACTTAAACTGCTTTTCATAGGACTCTCCTGTTTCTCTTGCTATTTTTTTGTTTCATCCACCCATCCATATATTTCTTATCATTGAATCAACACTGAATAAAAAAATAAATAGCCTTGAAGGGTGGTTTTGATGGTGATTTTTTATCACCCTTTGGAGTTAGAGATTCTAATTTTCAACTGCTTTAATCATATGATTTCAATTGACTTTAGATTTTTGTTTATTAATAATTCTTAATTTATAGAGAAAAAGCACGAGAGCAATAAAGGAATTCAGCAAAGGAGCAAGTTTGCAGTTAAAAAATCGCTTTCAACTTCGCTGAAATAGGAGCCTCGTTGAAAAGATTCAATAATCTTTTAAGAAGCATTTCAAATAATCAATTCATTTTATTTTCAATTTTGATCATTTTTTTCAGTAATCATTTGTTGGGCGAAGAAGTCCAAATTAACATAAAGAAAGTGAGCTCCTCCCCTAAGATTGATGGTTATCTTGAGCAGTCGTTCTGGGGAAAAACGGAAAGAACGTTGAGTTTTTTCCTTATTCTGGCTACAGGAATTCGGTATCAGGGGAGGAGAAAGATTCTAAGCTTGCAGCAGGTATCGATGCCAAATACTGTATAACTTCAAACCTTAACTTGGATATGACTGCGAGTCCTGATTTTTCTGAAGTTGAATCTGATCCATTTTTTTATCAGCTTTCTCCTTACGAGTATTATTTAGGCGAAAAAAGACCTTTTTTCCAGGAAGCAGGGCAGTATTTTGATTACGAACTCTTTTATACCAAAAGGATCACCAATCCAAAGTTTGCCTTTAAGCTGACTGGAAAAGAAAAGGGATACACTATTGGTCTTCTTGGAGCTTTGAATAAAGCTGAAGATAGAAACGAATATCTTGGGGTTTGTAATCTAAAGAAAAACATCTTCTCGCTGTCCAGCCTAAATCTTGCTTATTCTGGATACAAAACACCTGATTTCACCAATCAGAATGTGGGAGTGAACTTGAACCTGGTGTTTTCCAAGAAAGCCGAAATGTATTTACAATCTAATTTTGCCTTCAATTCAGATCTAGAGAAGCAGCAGATCGGCCACCATTGGCTTTATTTTTCTTATTTTCCAGATGAGGGGTTTACTTTGTTCACTGCTCTGAGGAGGATAGAGAGAAATTATCGACCCAGGGCAGGGTATCACCCGCTCCGAGATTTCGAGTTCTGGCGCTTAATGCCAGGGTACTCGAAAAGGATCAACAAATACGGAATAAAAAAAATAGAATTCAACATGGACTATCGGCCTATCTATGACAGCTCAGGTCAAAGATTGGGCTATCACTTTGCTCCCGTTTCCCTGTGGATCAGTTCCATGAAAGACCATTACTTTTACCTGTGGTACAGTACAGGAGAAAAAAGGGTCCAGATATCCGGGGAAGAAGGTCTGGAATGGACAGAGAATTTTTTCAAGCAGCAAGGCATCGATGCGACGGTTGGCTATGAAGGAAGCCGTTTTTACTCTTTTTTTATCTATTCTGGGATTTGGCTCGCACCAGTCTACAACCAGGAATTTACCGAGGCGTATGATGGAAGGCAGGTTTATTTATCGTGTTCATTTGAGTTGAAGCCGACTCCTTTTTTCAATTTCACTCTTAATCTAGAATACAATAAACAGAACATCAGAGCCACGGACGAAGAGCTCTTTGAAGGATGTTTGACGACCGCTAATATTCGTTATCAAATCTCCCGGCAGGTTTTTCTAAGTTCGTATATTCAATATGATAATCATTACAAAAGAGTTAATCTTGACCTTCTGCTGGGCATTGAGCTGGGCATGGGAAACCTGATATCAATATCTTATAAGAGTTTCAATCCGCTTGAAGGTTCGTCATATGAAAATTCTGCCCGCTCTTTTGTCATCAAAGCTTCTTATCTCATCAGGATATAAAGTCAGTTTCTCTTTTTATGTTTTTACCGACCTATCAGCTATCCAAAGGATTTAAGGAAGGACGACTTGTCGTGTCTTTAAGGGCCCGGACAAAGGAAGTAGAAAAACTCCTTCCTGAAAGCTTCTCAATATCCTCCAGGGTTTCAATCTTTACTTCTCCCATAGACGTCGGCACTTTATTCGCAACTTTATCGTAGAGATGGGCGAGGGCAATGATGCTGCTGCCAAAAGGAATCTTGTTTATGTCTTTATCCAGTTTACCCGCTTCTTCCACATAGTGGTGAAAATATCCGGTAAGAAGAGGCTCGATTGTTTTCAATAAAGAGGCCATAGCCTTCAACTCTACTTGTTCTTTATTTATTGCTTCCTCTACAGGGGTTTTCATATCACCTGATATGAAATTGACTATTTCCTCGTAGAAGGGAAGGCTGGACTGCAAATCTCCTGCCTCATAAAGGAGAGCAGCGGATTTAATGTTTTCCACTTCAGTCTTGTTGAGTCCCGCTGTTTTTGCAATTTCTCCAGCAAGAAGAGACACTCTCAAGGAACGAGGCTTCTCCTCATCAGCAACTTCAAGATACTTGAGCATGATTTTGAGCGCTCCAAAATAGGATCTCCTCATTCTTTCGAGCCGTCTTTCTCTTTGTTCGGTAAATATCCCGATGATCGCCGCGGTCAAGATCAGAAAGCCACCCCAGGTAGTAATCATAATCGTCTCATCAATTGAAAACGCCACTTTCAAGCCTAGGTAGAGTTTATAAAAAATCAAATAAAGGATGACCAAGACAATACAAAAGAATGCAGTTAAAATAGCTTTCCTCTTTCCAAGAAAATATCCGGAAAGAATGATAGGAAGGAAAAAAAAGTTAAGAAAATTAAATTTATAGTGAATAAGGAAAGCAATGGCTAAAACTCCTATAATAACCAGAATGATGATTAGGCCCTCAAAATGGTCACGCATGAATTTTTTAATTTTCCTCATTTTTATTCTCCTTCAAATCCACCCATTTAGGTTATGAATTTTTTCTATTACTTTTTCTCTATTTTCTGCCAGTTTAGGTTAGAACCGATGTTGGGATTGAAGCTTGGGCTATCAGAAAGAATGTATTCTCCAAGGTTGTTTGTCCAAACATTGTTGTAGCCGCTGGGGAGTTCTACAGTTTTCTGCTCTATCGGATCGTAATATTTTTCTACGCCTCTGATGTATTGGCTAAAGTTATCAGCGATTCTATCATTGACTTCCTGCCTCTGGTAGTAGGACTGCATAGACATATCACTAATTTCATTGCTTGTCTGGCTGATAATCCTACTCAATTGACCGACGCTCTGAATCTGCTGAATCTGTCTTTTCACTAAATATTCAACGACCTGATTATATTTACTGAACCACTGCATGTTTAACTTGAAAGAATAAGCAATTGTCTGGAATATTTTGGAATTGGCCTCAAGCTTTCCTTTCTCTGATTTGAATGAAAAAATATAGTCTATATACCAATTAGTATTTGTAACAGTTCCCATCATGGTTTGGATTGGAAAAGAAAAAAGTTCAACCACACAGTAAATCTCTTCTTCCATTGGCACACCACTTCGATTGTATTCAATCCGCACTTTTCCTGCCCCTGCTGAAACGGATACACTGGGGTGGATCTGTTTTCCAGCTCCAAGGGCTTTAGCAAGCTCTGGCAATGGCAGTTCGTTGACAATTCGCAGTCCAGTGACATTCTGTCTGAACCTTGGTATGACAATTTTTTTGAGTGCTTCGATAGGTCTAACCGGCGGACGCACTTCGTTTCCAAAATATCTAGAGCCAGCGGGAAACATGGAAAGTGTCATCTGGTTATTTGTCCAGAAAAAAGGCTGGTTGGGAAACACTTCAAATTCCTCTTTTCCTTTTTCATTCATGACGCGGAAACTTGCCACAGCAGGCATACCAGGATTGTCTAATACCCATCGGATACCTCCATCAAACTTCCAGTCCGATGGGATAAGAATCTGAAAGGCTTCAATGCCTATGCCCTGGTTGTCAATGTATCTAAAAGGCTTGAATCGAATCGTTTTTCCCATCTGCTTTGATGATGACTCAGCCTGTTTTGATGTCTTTCCGGTCTCTTCTTGTTGTCTGTATGTCTCACTCCACATCAAGCCAATGCTGAGTATTATAGAAAACAGCCAAAAAATACTCTTTTTTTGCATGGCTAGCTCTCCTTAACGCGCAGCAGTTCCCTTTTTGGTTCTAAAAATTCTCTCAATTATTTGATTAATATTCCCAAATCGATTCCTTAAATGGCTTATACCACACGAATAAGATGAGGTCAATTACTGCAAAAAGTCTGCAAAAAGTCCCCTGCAATTTCCAGAGATCATCCTCTTTTACTGCAGAATCACTTAAGTAATGCGGTTTTTCTGAACAAGCTAAAGAAATATCCTAATAAGAATAAGTAATTAACCATATATTGAGTCGCTTTATCCTATGATATCTTGATAAATAAAATGACGATGTCGTAGACCTTTTTTGGGTGAAGTATAAGAATTTTTTCTGCCCTGTCAACCTTTTTCCAGATTCGAAAGTCTATATGGTTGGATGCTGAATAATGGGATAGATCAACGATAGACGGAGTAGATCAATGATAGCGAGGCAGATAATGAAGAAAACACTTTTATTCTTGTCTATTTTTTTATTATTCCTTCAATTGGCTAATGCGGATTCACCAGAGAAGAAGGTTTATGTAACAAGCAATATCAATCCTCGTCCTCCAGTAATTGATGGGAAATTGGATGATCCTGTCTGGGCTAAGGTCCCCTGGGCAGGCGATTTTATTCAAAGGAGTCCCGATGAGGGGAAAGAGCCCTCTCAGGTAACTGCGTTTAAAATCCTTTATGATGACAAAAACATTTATATCGCTGTTAAGTCCTATGATAGTGAGCCTGAAAAGATTGAGAGAAGAATGTCAAGGCGTGATGACCTTGAGGGAGACTGGGTAGAGGTCCAATTAGACAGCTATTTCGACCATCGAACAGCATTTGGATTTATGGTCAATGCGGCCGGAGTAAAAGGTGACGTTGTCATTTCCAATGACGGGGATAACTGGGATGACACCTGGGATCCTATCTGGTATGTGAAAACCGATACTGATGAACAGGGCTGGTCAGCAGAGATGAGGATTCCTCTCTCTCAGCTTCGCTTCGGAAAAAAGCTAAATCATATCTGGGGACTCCAGGTTATACGCAGGTTACACCGGAAACAGGAAACTTCTAACTGGCAGCTCATTCCTCAAAAAGCGTCTGGATGGGTTTGTATGTTTGGAGAGCTTCAGGGCATAAAGGGAATCAAGGCCCAACGGCAAGTCGAACTGACTCCCTACACAGTAGGAAAAACACAGAGGTTTGAGCGAGAGGAAGGCAATCCTTTCGCTACAGGAAGCCTCAGCAATCTCTATGGTGGACTAGACGGAAAGATTGGCCTCACCAGTGACCTTACGATGGATTTTACGATCAATCCTGATTTCGGCCAGGTCGAAGCAGACCCATCGGTTGTTAATCTTACGGCTTTTGAGACCTACTACAGCGAAAAAAGGCCTTTTTTCATCGAAGGAAGAAATATTCTCGATTTTCAAATAATGGGTGGAGATGGAAGCTTTTCTATGGATAACCTTTTTTATTCCCGGCGCATCGGGCGGAGCCCACAGTATTATCCGGATACTGAAGAGGATGAATATCTCGATATGCCCGAGAATACAACCATATTGGGTGCCTCTAAGATTACCGGAAAGACAAAGGGTGGAATTTCCGTTGGTATCATTGACAGTATTACAGCCAAAGAGAATGCCCAGATCAGTTATCTGGGCCAGGGCCGTGGGCAGGTTGTCGAGCCTATGACGAATTATTTCGGCCTCCGGCTTCAGAAGGATTACAATAAGGGAAATACGATTTTAGGAGGCATGGTCACGGCCACAAACCGCAGTATCAAAAATGAAGAGTTGAATTTTCTTCATGATGCTGCCTATACCGGAGGATTTGACTTCATCCACCAATGGAAAAAGAAAACATATTATTTCTCCCTAAAGACAGTTTTCAGTCTTGTCAGAGGCAGCAGAGAAGCGATACTCAGAACTCAAGAGTCTTCGGTTCGGTATTTCCAGCGAACTGACACAGACCATGTCTGGGTAGACCCTGACAGGACTTCCCTTTCAGGCCACGGTGGAACACTCAACTTTGGAAAAGGGGGAAGTACTGGATTCCGCTTTTCAACTGGAGTGACTTGGCGCTCACCAGGCCTTGAACTCAACGACATGGGTTATCTACGCCGAGCAGATGCCATCATGCAGTGGATCTGGGCCAACTACAGAATCTCCAAGCCCTTCAGCGTTTTCCGCGAGATTTCCTTTAATTTTAACGAGTGGATGGGCTGGGATTTCGGCGGAGAACATATTTTTAAAGGTGGAAATTCAGGTATGTGGGGCGAGTTTAAAAATTACTGGAGCTTCAGCCTCGGGATGAACCGGGAAGGGGAAGGCCTGTCTGCGAGCGCCCTTCGAGGTGGACCGGCTCTTCGTTACCCAGGAGGATGGAACGGCTATCTCTTTATCGATTCGGATAGCAGGAAAAAACTTCGATACTTCGTAGGTACTTACAATTTCTACGGAGATCAGGATGATTCCAGAGTGAATGGATTTGAGGTTGGGGCTACCTTCCGTCCGAATAAAGCTCTTTCCTTATCGATTTCACCCTATTATGAATTTAACCTGGACGAGCTCCAGTATGTGACTACCCTGGATTTAGCCGGAGGAGAGAGGTATATTTTTGCCAGAATCAACCAGAAAACCCTGAGTTTGACATGCCGGCTTAATCTCAGCCTGACTCCTGATCTCTCCATCCAGTTTTACGGGCAGCCGTTTATTTCTGCTGGTAAGTATTCTGAGTTCAAGCCTATCACTGACTCCAGAGCCGAAAAATACGAGGACCGCTTTCATATATTTACAGAGAATGAGATAGATTATTATCCGGATACAGAGGAATATTATGTTGACGAGAACCTTGATGGAGTCGTGGATTACACGTTCGAAAATCCAGATTTCAACTTCCTGCAGTTCCGGATGAATCTTGTTGTCAGGTGGGAGTACATTCCTGGTTCCTCCCTGTATCTTGTCTGGTCTCAGGGAAGGACAGATGTTTCGTCCGTCGGAGATTTTTCTTTCAGAGAAGGAATGCGAAATTTATTCAGCGTCCATCCCCATAATGTCTTCCTGATCAAATTTTCCTACTGCTTCCAGCTCTAATAATAAAAAATGGGGCCAGGCCCCATTTCTGTGATGTTACTTTAGGAAAAAGCCTAAAATTAAAAATCAATAATGCTGCCATTGTCTGACTCGATCTAGCCCTAATCCTAAGTCCTGAGTGTCCTTACCCATTCGAACCAACGATTAGGCGTCTTCTAAGTCTCTCTCATCAGGATGAGTACGGGCAGAAGCAGCCATTTCTGTCCATGCTTTCAAAGGTCGCATCGGCTATTTTTTTTTGTGTTTCCAGTCTTGCTTTAGTAGGCGACAAATGAATATTTGAAAAAAAAATAAATATGAATATTATAGTAAGCATCCACGTAGCATTGATCTTAATCGGAAGCTGGATATCCTAAAAGCGGTCTGCGACCGTTTTTATGAGATATAAAAAAGGAGGTGCCAACATGAACGAAGCTCAGAGTCCTTCAAGGCCAGCAGAGGAAACATGCAAGCACTGCGGAGCCGTTGTCTCAAAAGGTAGCAAGTTCTGCCAGAGTTGCGGCAAAGCAGTAAGAGGTGATTGTGTTCGATGTGGCTCGGCCATAGGGGATGAGGACAAATTCTGTCCCTCATGCGGAGCAGACGTAAGCGGAGATGTTCTTGAAAATACGTCGGGAAAGGGCGCGCTCGCAGTAGTCCCCCTAGAGATTAAGAAGTGGAATTGGGGAGCTTTATTGCTTCATTGGATATGGGGACTCGGAAACAAAGTCTACATCATGCTTCTATGCTTAATCCCTTACGTTGGAATAATCATGGCTATCGTCGGAGGAGCCAAGGGCAGCGAGTGGGCCTGGAGGTATAAAAGATGGGATAGCATCGAACATTTTAAAAGAGTCCAAAAGAAATGGGCATGGTGGGGACTCGGAGTTTGGATCGCCATTATCTTCCTCGCCATCATCGCCGCGACAATACAGGAGAGCTACTAAGATAATAAAGTATAGTTGACGTGAAATAATTGTGTAAACTTTGAGAATGGATGGGCTCGGCCGCAGGGCAGGCCGTTGATTTGGAGATGCCAATGCCGCTATAGGGTTGATTAAGAACGATCACCAATATTAAGGAGGATTTGATGAAAAATCGCTTTATGCTCTGGATATTGGTGTTGGCGTCATGGCTCTTTTTGAGTCAGTTATTGCTGCTCCGGTTTGGAAAGGAAAAGAGCTCATCGTGAAAAAATGGGGCCAAGCCCCATTTCTGTTGAAAACCGGAACTAAATAGTTTACGCCTGATCGTGAGTGCTGAGGGTCATGACCCATGTAGCAAAGGATCTGGCATCTTCTATGTCCCCCTCATTGGGATGAGTGCGGGCAGAGGCTGCCATTTCTGTCCAGGCTCTATGCTCTGGAGATTTGCGAAACAGCGTGCTCCAAGGCTTCCCTTGCCAGGCGGCCGCCTGTAAGGGAGCCATGGGTCGAAAAGAGAGCGATTTTTTTCCCCCGAGGTATTTTTCGCAGAAAAATCTCGATTTTGTAGGGAACGCTGTGAGAATGAACAGGAAAGCCTATGAAAATAAGGCTGTAGTTTTCTATCTCTTGAACTTCATCCATGGGCTTTATACTTTTATCTCCTTCCAGGCTCTCAAAAATTGCTTCGGCTATCTTTTTTGTGTTTCCAGTCTGGCTTAAGTAGGTGACTAGAATTTTCATCATTCCAAAGCTCCTTTTCTTTTAATTATTCCTGTTGGGGCAGCTTTATTGAAATTTTAGTCCCCTTGTTTTCTTCGCTCGATGCTTTAATGGAACCTCCGTGGTCTTCTATTATCTTTTTGGCGATGGGTAGGCCAAGGCCTGTTCCGACGTCTTTTGTCGAGAAATCGGGGTCAAATATTCTATTGAGCATTTCCTTTTCCATGCCAATTCCTGTATCTTTGATTTCGAACGTTATTCCTGCCTTTCCCTTGGATGCCTTGATCTCGATCTCGCCCTGGTCTCGAATGGCTTCAATGGCATTAGTGAGAATGTTTCTTAACACAATTTTTATTCTACCTTTATCTCCTATAAAATGAAAATCTCGTCCTTCGTATTTTTCTTTGAATTTGATTCTTTCTGAAAGCATTTTTTTATAGGGGGCAATCGTGTCTTGCATAAGTTCTTTTAGGTCGAAGGATTCTACTTGAAGAGATGTCTCTTTTGAAGTCTCCAGGAATTCCTGGGCGATTTTTCTCAGGTTTTCCACCTCATTGATTATGTAAGAGGCTGATTCTTTCAAGGCCTTATCAAAGTCTTCATTTTTATCATAATAAACTTTTAGCAAATGCTCTGCTGAGAGCTGAATCGGAGTCAGGGGGTTTTTAACTTCGTGAGCAACTTTCCGGGCCATTTCTGCCCAGGCTACTTTCTTACTCATATCTGCCAAATCTTGCTGGTGTCTTTTCAGATTTTCAACCATTGCGTTAAAGCCATCAATTAAAGTTTTCATCTCATCCTGATGCTTATGGAAGATGGATATTTCAAGGTTGCCTAAGCTCACTTCTTTTGTCCCTTTCAGAAGCTTTTTTACCGGAGTTATGACCGTGCTTCCTATCCTGCGGGCAAAAATAAGGACAACGGCTATAAAAAATACAGAAATGAAAAATAGAAATTCAATTAAATCTTCAGTAGCTTTTGATATCTCTTCCTGCTCTAAAGGAAAGGGAAGAGAGATGAGGAGGAGAGAGTCCCCGAGAAAATAAGGAGTCGTGATGTTGTGGAAGGAATAATCACCAATTTTTTGAGTTTGGGTGTAGAAAGGATTGTTCTCATACTGGATTTTGTAATAGATTTCACCATCGATAAGCTCAGGGAGAAGTCCATAATCAAAAAATTCCCGGCGGCTTGAAGAAATGAGCTTCCCATCCTGGTACAGGTTCACGTCATTTGAAATAGTAGAGCTTATCGATAAAACCACGTCTTCAGGAGGAAGAATCAGTGAAACCATCTCCTCGCGCTGGAGGAGAATAAATTCATCCACTAAACGCTGGGCGAAATTTGCCTGGGCCTCGGCCTTCTCTTTAAACTGCTGAGTAAAGATTTGCCCGAAGAAACTTCTGCTGAAAAAAGTGAAAACTAAAAGAGGGATAAGGGCTATGGCAGCAAAAGAAATATAGACACGGTTTGAGAAAGACCAGAAGGGGTTTCTGATTTTCTTTCCTGAAGCAATAGATATGAGAAACAGGAAAAAGAGAGAGAATGCAAGATAGAAGAAGAGAAGCTTTATGAATTCTGAAGAATAATTGAAGAAATTTTTTTTCGGTACGAAAAGAGAGTATATTCTGTTGTCTTTCTTGAAATAGAAAGATTGGAATTTTCTCTTTTTGTCAGTAAAAAATGACCAGAGGGAGTCCTGGGAAGTTTCGATTTTTCTTAAGACTGCTGGAGCGATGCCCGAGGATATCTTGCTAGGATTGAAGAGTAATTTTCCCTCCGAATCAAAAATTGCAAAACCAAAGTTAAACTGATTAAGAGAAGGGATGGAAGTCACCCTTAGAAGTTCAAAATATGGGTTGGCTGAATAGAGGAAGGGGAGCATGTCGTAATCGATGGAAAGGTAGAGAATTGTTCTCCCCAGATGATTCTCTTCTTCAAGCCAGTCTTTATACGCGAGGAGAAAAACTTTTTCTTCGCCCATAAAGGGAATATTCAGATGGGAAATGGACCATTCCTGGTTGATGGGAAGGTTTAGATCAAGACCATAGAGCTTGGGGACATTTAGAGAGAAGCGAGAGAGAAGCTCTCCCCCAGGGCTCAGAATCTCTAAACTCGAATACCAGTTAAATTTTGCGACAAGTGTCCTTTCCCAGAGAGAGTGGGCTAGATCATAGGATTCAGCGCCGCGGAGAAAAGAGACTATGGATTCTTGCTGTTCGTTGATTTCAGGCAAGGACTGGTTTAATAAAAATATTCCCCAGGGTTCCTGGGATTTTATGATATTTTGAAGAGAATCCTGAACGAGAGATCGGTTTCGGCTTGAGAAAGAGTAGTGGAGAGAGGTGTATATGAATAGCGCACATAGAAGAAAAGCTGAAAATAAAATTTCTTTTCTTTTTATGATCTTGGGGAAGAAAGCAAGAAATAAGGCAGAAACGATGATCGATGCTTGGAGTAGGAAAAGCAGAGGAATATTCCTATCCTTAAAAAGAAGAAGATAGCCTCCAAACTGCAGGAAGAGAATAAGAAGGGGCAAAAAAAGGCTCGAGGAATAAAGTGATGCTACTCTTAGTCCTGTGAAGATTGCAAATAAAAGGACGAGGAAAAAAAGAAGGATGCTGAGGTGGAGAAAGAAAAAAGAAGGATTGAAAGAAAAACGAAGCAGGTTTATGTTGGAGTGATAAACAAGGCGAAACAGGATTTCTTGAAAGGCAAAGATAAGAAACAGAGAAGTGAAAATAAGAGCGGAATTCACTGCCAACGAAAGAAGAAGAGGGGATTTTCTGTTTTTGCTCCCCAGAAGATCTCGAGAATAGACAACCAAGCAGCCCATGATTAAAAAGAGAAAGAAAGAAGTGAGAAAAATGTCGCCCGGAGATTTAGTGAGGTCCCAGAGGGAGAAAAAGCTTGCTGAAGAGGGAGAAAAGAAAGAAAGAGATTGAATCTTTTCTAAATTGCTTAAAGGGAAAAAAATGAACCTGAGCCCTATCAAGATCAGGATAATTAGTAAGCCAGGCAAAGGTTTTCTCTCTCTGTAAAAAGAGGGGGATTTAACAAAATAGATGAGAAGGGAGAGAAGCGAGGTCCCGAGGAGTAGATAAAAAACAAGGAGAAAATTTTCTTTCTGGCGTGAGATTCTTGCTGGAAGAGCTGGAGAGCTGAGCGTTACAGTAGCGACTATTTTATTCTTTTCGTTCCTCAACGGAAAAAGTATCGGTTGAATCTCTCCCTCGAGCCTTGGCTGGCCGAAGTATTCGTCCTTGTGCCTGGAGAAGAGTTTTTCAAGTCCTGAAACATCTTCACGAAAATCCCAGTAATAAATAGCACTGTTGCTCAGCAGTCTTGCTTTTAAGAACTGATATTCCTTGAGGTACGGGGCTTTAAATTGAGGTGAGAAGGCTAAAAGGCGATAAAAGATAACATATTCATCCATTCTCACTTTCTGCAGAGAAACTATATAGACAGAGGCTTTGTGCTGGATGAGGAAAGAAGATTGCTGCTGGAGAAAATTGACTTTTTCTTCTTCAGAGAATAGAGCCTTCATCGGGTCAACGACGTTGCCCAACCACAGGATGAGATCTCCTTGATTATTGAGGTAGCTTATCCCTTCTTTTTCTTTGTTTAAATCTAGTTTTTTGAACAGATTGAATATTTCCTCTTTTTCTCTGGGAAAAGGGGAATCTAAGATTAATTTCTGCTTCTGGTCTATTTCGCTGATGATTTTCGAAAATTCTGTTTTGATCTCATCGGCTTGGTTTCTTAATTGGCCCAGGCTTCTCTGATAGTAATTTGAAGATAGGAAAGCGGGGAGGAAGAGGGAAAGAATCAAAATAGTCGCGGAGAGTATTGTCCCGAAGAGAAATCCGTATAATAATCCCTCTTTTTTTATTGATCCTCTAAGGGTATTCAAATTTTCTCTGCCTTAATTTCTATTATTTTCCAGGCGTTTTTGGAATTTTCATTTTTCAGACTTTTCCTAAACGGAGAAGCACTGCTCTTTTCTTCTATCAAGTAAAAGAAAATATGAATGACATACTGGTTATTGTTTTTATTGTCCCTAAAAGACCACCTGGCTTTAAATATATAGTATTGATTTTCAAGGTCAGAGGGGAGCTCTTTCTCTGAATAGAATTCAAAGGTGGTGAAGGCGGAAAATATTTTTCGGAAGAGAAAATATGCTTGTTGGTTAGAAAGCTGGTCTGAAAAAGATATAGGCTCGGGAAGAGAAATATTTATAGAACTCTTGGCTGAGAAGAGAGAATAGAGAATTTTAGGATTGTTTTGGAGGAATGCTTTTTCTATATCCTGAGTTGTCGCGGGAAGTAGGGAGACGAGTACGGTTAGAAGAAGGACATTGAGATTTGCCACAAAAAAAATATTATCATAGCTTTCCTTCGTTAAGCAAGGCAGCAAATAGGATGGGTTTGATGAATCAAACACCTACGTTAGGGATATGGTTTATCTGTAGGGGCTTGATTCATCAAGCCCACATTTTTAAATATACAAATAGATAGATTTCATAAATCAAACACCTACGTTAAGAAAAAAGGATGGGTTTGATAAATCAAAGCCCTACCGGGTTTTTTCGCTCTCTATTTCTTCAGAGACGATGTCCTTGAGTTCGTCTTTGATTTCATCTATTTTTTTTAACTTGGTTGAAATTTTGGCGAAAAGAGCTTCTTGGCTTTTTATGCCTTCTTGAATAAGAAAAGCTGCACTCTCAGAGCGACTCTTGAACAAGCCAACATCGACTAACATTCTCAGCTTCTCCTTACTTTCTTCATTGACACGGATCGTCAGAACTGTGTTTCTGGCAACCATGGCTTTATCGATCACTTTCTTGATCGATTCAGCGGTCTTTACTGCAATTTTTTCGACTTGGACACCCAGTTCATCGAGAGTACTGTGGTATTTTTTTTCTTTTTTTCCTGTTTTTGTTTTTTGTGTTGTCTTTTTATCTTCCATAATCAATACCTCTCGTAATTTGTAATTTAGTTACAAATTACCAAATTATAGATTACAAGTCAAGGACTATTTATCGGGGAGCTAATGAAATTATAGGAGTTAAAAAATTATAATAAGTTATATTATTTTAAAGAATGCCTTCTCTTTATTATAAAAAGATGGAGAAATTTTGGTTGAGAAGGAGAAAGCCTGGATTTTTTTAATTTTATTCTTTTGGTTCTTCCTCTTTTTTCTCCTCTTCTTCTTCTTTTACTTCTTCTTTAGTTTCCTCTTCCAGCTTTTTAGTTCGCGCAGCATCTTTGATGCCGCTTATTCCAGCAATTAGAGCAATAAGACCGCCAAAGAAAAGTATGGGGGGGATGCAGCCGAAAACGAGATCAATGAATTGTTGCGGCCAGACAATAATAACCAAATAAACGCCAGCTGCCATGGCAATTAAGCCTCCTAAGATAGCCAAAACTTTTCCCATAGGACTTCCTCCCTATAACTTTATAATTAAAATAGTTTTTCTGAGGCGCATTATAACAAATCAAAAATTAAGAAGCAATAAAAAAAAGAATATATCTTAAGAAAAAAGTAGCCTGTTGTACTAGCTCAATAATTCAGTAACGCTTTTATAATGTCATTGCGAACGGAGTGAAGCAATCTCATAAAAAGAGAGGCACACCGCTGCATCTTAAGATAAGAGGAGGTTGAAACAGCAATGAAGCATCTAAACTTAAAGAGAGTTGTGATAAGCATTTTATTAGTTTGGGGATTAGCTCTATTTTCCTTTGGTTCTGGAGAGAAAGATTCATTCCAGATTGGCGATCTGAAGGTTAATCCAGGGGAAATAAAGTCTGGGTATTTATCTGTCCCTGAAAAGGATGGAATCGGAACCCTTATCCCTCTGACCATAATCAACGGTCAAAAAGAGGGGAAAGTTCTGGCGCTTGTGGCTGGTGTACACGGCTATGAATACCCTCCGATTTTAGCACTTTATCGGTTGAAAAAAAAGATTGATCCTCAATCTTTATCGGGGACATTGATATTGGTTCATATTGCTCATCTGCCAGCGTTTCAGAGAAGAATCATCTATTACAATCCAGATGATTGGCTGAACTTGAACAGGGTTTTTCCAGGCGATCCGCAAGGCACAATCTCCCAGAGGATTGCTCACGTCTTGACGGAAGAGGTTGTTAAGAAATGCGATTATCTTATTGACCTTCACTGCGGAGACGGAAATGAAGCCCTTATTCCTTATTGTTACTGGATGCTTAGCGGTGATGAAAAGGCAGATGAGATAAGCCGCAAAATGGTTCTAGCCTTTGGAATAAAGTATATCATCATAGATAAATCCCGCACCAAGGACAAAGCTCATTCCAAGTATTTGGGGAATACGGCAATTTTGCATTCAAAGCCAGCCATCACGACAGAATCTGGATACTTGGGCAAGACAGACGAAGAATCTGTTGTCCGCAACATTAAAGGCATTCTTAGTGTTATGAAACTTTTTAAGATGATCGAGGGAGAACCAGAATTTGTCTCAGACCCTGTCTGGATTGACCACTATGAAGTTATTTACTCTAACTCGGATGGCCTTTTTTATCCTCAGACCAAGATGGGCTATTATGTCAATAAAGGAGAGAAAGTCGGGTATGTTACAGATTACCTCGGGAATGTGAAGGAAGAGCTGAGAGCTCCTTTCAGCGGAATAATTCTTTATATCATCTATACTCCTCCGACTAGCAAAGGAGAGCCTCTTTTTGAGGTAGGAAGAGTGAAGCAATAAAGAGAGATTGTTTATAATACGCAGATGCCTTCGAAATAGGAAAAAAAGGAAGTTTAGATGAAGCTGAAAGGCGTAATATTTGATATGGACGGTACAGTAGTTGATGTAACCTATGATTGGAATCAAATAAGAGCAGAATTGAACACCCAAGGTGAACCAATACTTGTGTATCTTAACGGCCTGGAAGAGCCGGAAAAATCAGAGAAATGGAAGGTTCTGGAAAAATATGAAAGAGAGGCCACCGAGAAGGCTCGACTAAAACCAGGGATGCGCGGATTCCTAGGCCTATTAAACCAGAAGGCAATAAAGAAAGCCCTGGTGACGAATAACTCTCAAAGGAACGTTTCTTTCCTTTTAGAGAAGTTTAACCTTGAGTTTGATTGTGTCATCTCCCGCGAGAGCGGCCTTTGGAAGCCTTCTGGAGCTCCTTTTCAGGCTGTCTTGGAGAAGTTAGGACTGAAGAAAGAGGAATGTTGTGTTGTGGGGGACTCTCATTTTGATATCAAGGCTGCCGAGGAAGCAGGAATACCCAATGTTTTTATCTTGAATGAAGATAAGGAAAGATTCGCTTCGATGCCTGCAGAAGTGTTTAGCTCTGTGGAAGAACTTATAGAGAGAATTGAACAGTTGTCAGAAAAAGGAGAGTAATGAATACAAATTTTCCAAAAAGTTATAAAGGAGAAATGATGAATATACCAATTTATCAGGTAGACGCATTTACGGATAAGCTTTTTGGGGGTAACCCGGCAGCAGTCTGCCCTTTAGAGAAATGGTTGGATACAGAGCTCTTACAGAAAATTGCTGCCGAGAATAATCTCTCCGAGACTGCTTTCTTTGTTAAAAAGGGGGAAGGCTTTGAATTGAGATGGTTTACTCCAAAGATAGAGGTGGATTTATGCGGACATGCGACATTAGCCTCAGCTCATGTCATTTTTAATCACCTGGGTTATGATGGAAAACAGATAACTTTCGCTTCAGCGAGCGGAGATCTGAGAGTGACAACTACAGATGGTCTAATCACCCTGGATTTTCCTTCAACTCCTCCCTCTCCGGTTGAAATAGTTCCAGAATTGACTCAGGGCCTCGGCCTAAAACCAAAGGAAGTTCATAAATCAAGGGATTATCTGGCGTTGTTCGATAGTGAAGACGATATTCTATCAATCGAGCCAGATTTCGATATCCTCGGGAAAATGGATTCTCTTGGCTTTATTGTTACCGCCCAAGGAAAAAATTCTGATTTCGTATCAAGATTTTTTGCCCCGGCTGTTGGTATTAATGAGGATCCGGTGACAGGATCTGCCCACACGACATTGATTCCGTTTTGGGCAGAAAGATTGAATAAAAGCACCTTGCATGCTTTTCAGCTATCAGAGAGAAAAGGAGAGTTATTTTGTGAATTGTCGGGTGATAGGGTAAAAATCAGCGGATATGCCGTTACCTTTCTTAAAGGTGAAATTGTTCTCTAAAGATGACGGGGTCAGGTCTTGTTTTTTGCTATTTTTATGTTAGCTATGTCCGTTGATGCTTTTTTATTCCCGGCGATTAAATGTCAAAAGAAAAAGTCCAACCCTATGGAATTTCAGGGAAGGGAAATTGGTGAAACTTTATCAAAGATAAGAGAGTTTTAGTATATGTGAAGCGGAAAAAGGCTATGATTGAGGAGTAAAGAAATGAAAAACATCAATCAATTTAAATTTAAACCATTCATTATTATTTTTTTCTTTGTTCTTTTTAACGTTTTTGTGGTTGACCTCTTTGCCGATGGATTTATCGTCCCCGTACCCCGACCAAGGGAGAGGATTCCTCCTTTAACTGTCAAATACCACCGGGTAAGTGTTGAGATCATAAATCAGGTAGCGAAAACTTCAATTGATCAGGTTTTTATCAACAATCACAACCGAGATATTGAAGGAATCTTTATTTTCCCTCTTCCTGAGCAAGCTTCTATTTCTGAGTTCTCGATGTACATCGGAGACAAAAAAGTTGAGGGAGAAATCCTGGATCGGGATCAAGCGCGACGAATCTATGAAGATATCGTCCGGAGGATGAAAGATCCTGCTCTTCTTGAATATGTAGGGCGCAACATGTTTCGAGCCCGTGTTTTCCCGATTCCTGCTAATGGAGAGAAAAGAATCCAACTGTCATACACTGAGGTTATCAAGGCTGAGAGAAACCTTATCCGCTATGTTTATCCTTTAAACACAGAGAGATTTTCCCTCCTTCCCCTGAAGGAGGTCACAATCTCAGTCGAAATTAGCTCAAATATTCCTCTTTCCAATGTTTATTCACCTTCCCATAACGTTTCGGTGAGGAAGGAAGGAAAAAGCAAAGCAAGGGTGAGCTTTGAGGGAAAAAACATCAAGCCAGAAAAGGACTTTGTTCTTTATTATTCTCTTTCCGAGGATGATATCGGGCTATCGTTCATGAATTGGGAAGGTCCAGAAGACAATTATTACATGCTTTTAGCCTCGCCTTCTTATGTGAGTGAAAAAGAAAAGATCCTCAACAAAAATCTTATTTTTGTCCTAGACAGTTCTGGAAGCATGAGCGGCAAGAAAATCAAGCAGGCCAAAGAAGCAGTACGTTTTATCATCAATCACCTGGATAAGAAAGATAAGTTCTCTCTTGTGGATTTTGATGATGGAGTGAGCTTGTTTTCTTCTGAGATTATTCCTGCTAGTCGAGAGAATATAGAAAGAGCTCTTCGCTTTGTGGACGAGGTAGAAGATTCTGGAGGAACGAACATAAACGATGCCCTGCTTCAAGCCTTGGAGATGATTGAGCCAGGAGAAGGACCTAACTACATTCTTTTTCTCACCGACGGTCTGCCAACAGTAGGCATTACCGGTACTGCAGAGATATTGAGAAACATCAGCAAAGCCAATGAGCTTAATACTCGTGTATTCGTCTTTGGAGTTGGCTACGATGTCAACACAGAGCTTTTAGACAGGATTTCTTCTGATAACAGGGGAACATCCGTTTATGTGGCTGAGGACGAAAATCTTGAAGTTGCTGTATCAAATTATTATGAAAAAATATCATCACCTCTTCTTTCTGATTTGAAAATCGATTTTAAAGGCATAGAAGTGAGAGACACTTATCCCAGAGTGATGCCCGATCTGTTTAAAGGCTCGCAGCTGGTGTTGATAGGAAAATATACGGGCAAAGGCAAAGTAACAGTGGCCCTTTCCGGAAAAGTAGGGAAGGAAGCTAAGAGATTTGTCCTTAGGGATCAAGAGCTAGTCAAAGAAGAATCCTATAATTTCCTCCCTCGTCTCTGGGCTACAAGAAGGATAGGCTATCTTATCGAAGAGATTCGACTCCAGGGAGCAAATGAAGAGCTCGTCAACGAGGTAAAGAAACTTGGATTGAAATACGGAATCGTAACCCCTTATACATCCTTTCTTGTTACTGAGAAAGAGAGGCGTGACCTTGATATGGCAGCTCCGGAAGCAGAAGAAGCTCTTAAAGCTCGCCAAGTGACTGGCGCGGGTGCAGTGAAAATCGCCAGGGGCGCACAGAAATTAAAAGCAGTAGCTCAGGCCCCTCAAGTTGTTTCTCAGATGATAAAGTATAAAGAGGACAAGACTTTTTACCTGAAGGATGAGTACTGGGTGGATAGCCTCTATGAAGAAGAAAATCCTGTAAAAGAAGTTCGCTTTAATTCAGAGGAATATTTTCGTCTTCTTTCCGAAAAGCCCGGAATTGCGAAATATCTTTCTGTTGCCAAAAACCTTATAGTCAATTTTGAAGGAGTGAACTACAAGATAATCGATACCGAGGATACACAGGACTTGAAAAAGTAGACATAATACTTTACCTTCAGAAATTAAGTATTTCTTTCCCTTTTTTGTGTCTGTGTTTTTTTACCTGAGCACTTTTCTTGCTAATTTTTAAAAATTAGGATTATGTCCCCTTTTTCATTTTTTTGAGTTCAGCACACGAGATCCCTCTCAGGTTAAAGCATTTATTACAAGAGATACACTTTGATTTTTTTATTTCCCCAGTTCGGAACTTGATGATTAAAAGAGGCTCACGAATAAAATGTCGACTCATGGAAATGAGATCCGCCCTGCCTTCCTCTATAATTTTTCCATCACTGACCCGGGAGAAAGCAGCTTAGTTTAACTTGATTTATTAGGGAATATCGATAAAATTAGGAGAGATTTTTGCTTAAGGAGATAAAATGCAAAAAGAAAAATTATTAATGATCCCCGGTCCGAGTCCCGTCCATCCGCGCATCATAAACAGCCTGTAGAAGAATTAAAAGAAGCACTTGTCAACCTGAAGAAAATCGTCTTCTGCGAGAAAGGCGAACCGTTCATCTTAGCTGGGGCTGGGACTTTAGCCATGGAAATGGCCATTTTAAATACTGTTGAGAAAAAAGAAGGTTTTCTCGTCCTCTCCCAGGGATTTTTCGGGGAGAGGATGGATCAGATTGCTCAGAGTTTTGGCCTCGATTGTGATATCATCGAATGCGAATGGGGGAAGGCAGTCCTTCCTGAAGAATTAGAAAAGAAGCTTTCCGAGAAAGAATATAAAGCTGTGACTGCGACCCATGTTGATACATGTACTGGAGCCTGTGCTCCTGTCAAGGATTATGCTGAAATACTGAAAAAACATGATGCGCTTTATATAATCGATGGTGTCTGTGCTACAGGTGGGATAGAAGAAAGGATGGATGACTGGGGAGTTGATGTGATCTTAACCGCAGCTCAGAAATGTTTCGGCGCCCCCCCAGGCTTGTCGATTTTGGTCCTCTCAGAAAAAGCTATGGAAAAAAGGAGGAGCATGGAAGGGATTCCTGCCTACTATTCAGATGTCTTGAAATGGCTTCCGATTATGAAGGACCCGTCAAAATATTTTTCAACTCCGTGCGTTAACGAAATCAGGGCATTTTATGAAAGCACAAAGATAGTCATTGAGGAAGGAATGGAGAAAAGGTTTTTAAGACATGAGCGGGTTGCAAGGGCTATAAGGGCGGCTTTAGCCGAGCTGGGATTTTCCTTTTTCACTCAGGAGCCGTTCTTGGCCGATACTCTCTCTGTTGTCAAATATCCGGAAGGCGTCGAAGATAAGCCCTTCCGGAGTACATATTATGAGAATGGAATTGTAGTGGCAGGGGGGTTAGGTGATACTGCAGGGAAAGTTTTTCGAATGGGACATATGGGTAACCTGTCTGTATCCCAGGTCTATTTTGCTCTTGAAGCCCTGGAAAGAACCCTTTCTACTTTGGATTATAAGTTTGAGGAAGGCTCAGGTCTTCAAGCTGCAAAAGCTATTCTAGGAGAATAGCAGGAACTAAGAGTCAAAGAGAAATGAAGAGTCAAGTTTTTTTTATTCCAGCAGCACGAGGAGATGGGAATGAGGCCCTGGCTGAAAAAGCGGAAAAGATCTTCCTTCAGACTGGTCTGAGAAGTCAAATAAAAAAGAACTCCTTTGTCGCTATGAAAATCCATTTCGGAGAAAAGGGAAATACAGGATTTATAAAACCCGGATGGATTGTGAAGATTATCAATCAGATCAAGGGCGTTACCTCTCGAGTGTTTTTGACAGATTCTAATACCCTCTATGTCGGTAAGAGGTCCAATTCTTTAGACCATCTTGCCCTGGCAAGGGAACATGGCTTTACCCTAGAAGCTCTTGGTATTCCTGTTATAATCGCTGATGGTCTAATCGGCCGGGACGACGACGAAATCAAGGTCGATTTATCACGAGTAAAGTCAGCGAAGATTTCCAGCGCCGTTCTTGATTCAGATATGCTTGTCTGTTTAACGCATTTTACTGGACATATACTAACAGGCTTTGGGGCAGCCCTAAAAAACCTCGGTATGGGCTGTGCGTCGAGAGCCGGAAAACTGGAACAGCATTCTGATGTTCATCCATGGGTGAATCCTAAATTGTGCGATAATTGTGGAGTGTGCATTGATTATTGTCCTTCACAGGCTATTGTTGAAAAGGGTGATAGCACTTTCATAGTTGAGGAAAAATGTATAGGGTGCGGAGAGTGTCTTGTGGTCTGCAATCATGGAGCCGTTAAATTCAACTGGGATTCGGATTCTGTGCGTGTTCAAGAAAAAATGAGCGAGTACGCCTTCAGTGTATGGAAGCATTTAAAAGGCAAAATAAGCTTCATAAACTTTTTGTTAAAAGTGACCAAAGATTGCGACTGCATGGCGCAAGATCAAAAGCCTATAGTCGGGGATATCGGTATCCTTGGTTCGCTCGATCCTGTAGCCTTGGACCAGGCCTCTGTGGATTTGGTGAACAAAAGGAGTGGGAAAGATATGCTCCGAGCTGGCTATGATCTCGATTGGTCTGTGCAGCTAAGCCATGGAGTTAAGATTGGCCTGGGAAGCAGAGATTATGAATTGATCGAGCTATAGCTGTGGTGTCAGGCATCGACTTCTGACTTTGGGGACTAATAATGAATAATAAGCCAAGGGGTCAGGTCTTGTTTTTTGCTAAAGGATTAGGTCTTGCTTTTTAACTTTGGGGATTAATGATGAATAAAATTCAAATATATGAAGTCGGGGCGAGGGGATTCGAACCCCTGACCCCAGCGTCCCGAACGCTGTGCGCTAACCAGACTGCGCTACGCCCCGGTCTCATTAGTCAATTATAACGAGAAGCGGATAAAGATTAAAGCCAAAAGAAAAAAAGGGAACAGGTCTATATGCTCAGTAATTAGGTAACACTTTCTGTAGTGATATTGAAGATAAGAGTGTCATTGCGAGCGAAGCGCGGCAATCTCTTAGGGCTACAGAAAGTGTTACCTAATTACTGAGCATAAAGGATAGGTCCCTTTTCTGATGTTCCGATTAGTCACTGTCCTATTTTATAAATAAGTGGGGCCTGCCCCTTTTTTCTATCCTCTTTTTTCCTTTTTTTAAAATGAATCTTTAAAATAATAGTTCGGAATCGGTAATTTGGAGAAAGTGAGAAGACACGACAAAAAGCGACAAAAAGCGACAAAGGAGCGAAAAAATATCTAAAAGATGCGACAAGAAGCGACAAAAAGCGACATTTTCGCAAAAAGTATTGACCACTCTTCTATTTGGGCCTAAATTTTTATTAAAGACGGCAACCAACAAAGGTGTGGCCAATGTCAGGAGGGAAGGGGGGACATCCGTGAATAGTAACATTATTATTTAGGTTGCACAATAATCCCTTTTTTTTAAGAAGAAGAGAAGTGCAGTAGGAAAAGATTCAAACAGAAATAGGAGGCAGCCCCCTTTTCTTCATTTATTTGCCAGCCCACTTTACTTACTCTTTTTTTACTTTTTCTATGATGCCGAATTTTTTAGAAGAAGTAAAGTACGGCAGGAATGGATTCAACAGGAATGGATTCAAAAGGTTGAGATTTATATGTGAAGTTCAATAACGTCTTCATCTTCGAGGATGTGGTTACGGTTGACTTTTTGACCTTGGTATTTGTTT